>FWPV01000213.1_pt1 | contig 205348 bp, 204 predicted proteins | sample 2228371 | NCBI WGS metagenome assembly FWPV01 (sample SAMEA103939776, study PRJEB20133) | metagenome | reverse complement strand
TTCCATGATCTTCATGCCGATCTCGGCGGTGACGCCGGACTGCGGGAAGCCCTCCTCGACCGCGACGCAGCGATGCGTCTTCCGCACGGAGGCGACGACGGTCTCGATGTCCATCGGCCGGATCGTGCGCAGGTCGATGACCTCGGCCTCGATGCCTTCCTTGGCCAGCGCCTCGGCGGCGCCGAGCGCATAGGTCATGCCGATGCCGAAGGAGACGATGGTGACGTCTGTGCCCGGGCGGGCGACCTTGGCCTTTCCGATCGGGATCAGGAAGTCGTCGCCCTTGGGCACGTCGAAGGAGCGGCCGTAGAGGATCTCGTTCTCGAGGAAGATGATCGGATTCGGATCGCGGATGGCGCTCTTGAGCAGGCCCTTCGCGTCGGAGGCGCTATAGGGCATCACCACCTTGAGGCCGGGCACGTTGGAGTACCAGGCGGCGTAGTCGTGGCTGTGCTGGGCGCCGACGCGGGCGGCCGCGCCGTTGGGCCCGCGGAACACGATCGGGCAGCCCATCTGGCCGCCGGACATGTAGAGCGTCTTGGCGGCGGAGTTGATGATCTGGTCGATCGCCTGCATGGCGAAGTTGAAGGTCATGAACTCGACGATCGGGCGAAGGCCGGCCATGGCCGCACCGACGCCGACACCGGCAAAGCCGTGCTCGGTGATCGGGGTATCAACCACGCGCTTGGCGCCGAACTCCTGCAGCAACCCTTGAGTGATCTTGTAGGCGCCCTGATATTCAGCGACTTCCTCACCCATGATGAAGACGTCGGGATTGGCGCGCATTTCCTCGGCCATGGCTTCGCGCAGCGCCTCGCGCACCGTCATCGTCACCATTTCGGTGCCGGCCGGAATGTCGGGATCGGCCGCGACATCGACCTTCGGGGCAGCCGGAGCCTTGGCCGAACTCGGAAGCTCGTCCTTTGCCTCGCGGGCCTTGCCGCCAGCCGCGCCTTCGGCTGCAGCCGGCGTATCAGCATCGGCCTTGGCCGGCTCGGCCGGCTTTGCCGAACCGATGTCGGCGGCGCTTTCGCCATCCTGCAGCAGAACCGCGATCGGCGTATTGACCTTGACGTTTTCGGTGCCGGCGGCAACCAGCAGCTTGCCCAGCGTACCTTCGTCGACGGCTTCCACTTCCATGGTCGCCTTGTCGGTCTCGATCTCGGCGATCACGTCGCCAGCCTTAACAGTGTCGCCTTCCTTCTTGATCCATTTGGAAAGCGTGCCTTCTTCCATGGTCGGAGAGAGGGCGGGCATCAAAATTTCGATCGGCATGGCTTCCCTCCCCGATTACAGCAGAATGTCGGTGTAGAGCTCGGATACATCCGGCTCCGGATCGGCCTGGGCGAAATCGGCACTGTCGGCGACGATGTCGCGCACGTCCTTGTCGATCGCCTTCAGCTCCTCTTCACTCGCCCAGCCCTTCTCCAGAAGGCGCGCGCGCACCTGCTCGATGGGATCATGTTCGGAGCGCATCTTCTGCACTTCGTCCTTGGAACGGTACTTCGCCGGGTCGGACATGGAGTGGCCGCGATAGCGATAGGTCATCATTTCCAGAATAACCGGCCCCTTGCCGGAGCGGCAGTATTCGGCCGCCTGCTCGGCTGCGGCGCGAACGGCGCGCACATCCATGCCGTCGACCTGAAGGCCCGGAATGTTGAATGCCACACCGCGCTGGGCGAAATTCGTCTGGGCAGAGGCGCGCGAAACGGCAGTACCCATGGCGTAGCGGTTGTTTTCGATCACATAGATGACCGGCAGCTTCCACAGCTCGGCCATGTTGAAGCTCTCATAGACCTGGCCCTGGTTGGCCGCGCCGTCGCCGAAATAGGCGACCGAGATCTGACCGTTGTCGCGGTAGCGATTGGCGAAGGCGAGACCGGTTCCCAGCGAGACCTGGGCGCCGACGATGCCGTGACCGCCGTAAAAGTTCTTCTCCTTGGAGAACATGTGCATCGAGCCGCCCTTGCCCTTGGACAGACCGCCGCGACGCCCGGTGAGCTCGGCCATGACGCCGCGCGCACTCATGCCACAGGCCAACATGTGGCCATGGTCACGGTAACCGGTGATGACCTGATCGCCGTCCGTCAGCGCCATCTGCATGCCGACGACGACAGCTTCCTGGCCGATATAGAGGTGACAGAAACCGCCGATGAAGCCCATGCCGTAAAGCTGGCCGGCCTTTTCCTCGAAGCGCCGGATCAGCAGCATTTCGCGATAGGCCTTGAGTTCGGTGTCGCGATCGAATTCGGCGATCGCACCCTCGGTGAAATCCTTCTTGGCTGGCTTGGCCGTGGTCTTGCGACCGGTAGCAGTCGCGGCTTTTCGCGGCGCCATTCATCCCTCCCTAGGGTTATCTCGGATCTTGATCGGTGAGCAGAATAGGCAAGAAAGCACGGATCGGCAATGCCATAAATGCATGGCTCGCATTCTTCTGATGTACTTGAAAAACAACGAAGAATTCGAATTAACTGGATTTCGGTTAATTCAAATAGCTGTCGAAAATGACAATCTCGTCCGGCCGCGACATGTTGAGCTGATATCGCGCCTTCTCATCCATCATGTCACGCTCGAGCGAACCGTCGCTCAACAATTCGACCTGGCGCTCCAGGCGCTGACGGCGCTCCACGAGCTCGGCAAGCTCGGCGCTTCGGGCAATCCTCTGGCGCTCGAAATCCTGCGCCGCGCGCAGGCCGTAATCGCCGTGGATCGAATGATAACCGAAATAGGACAGAAAGGCGACGGTCACGGCAGGCAGAATGAGACGACCGAATTTTCTCTTCTTATGGTGCCTGGTCCACATGCGAGGGATGCCCTGAAACGCAAAACTATGAATTCAAGTTATCGGCGATTGTTTAACCGATCGTTGACCGTCAGGGAGCCCAAAGAAAAAAGCCGCGCCCCTTGCGGAGCGCGGCTGTAGTGTTCGCAGGATCGGGCGATCAGGCGCGCAGGATCGAGGTGCCGGCGTAGCGAGCCTGCGGACCGAGCATTTCCTCGATGCGGATCAGCTGGTTGTACTTGGCGAGCCGGTCGGAGCGGGCCAGCGAACCGGTCTTGATCTGACCGCAATTGGTAGCAACGGCGAGGTCGGCAATGGTCGAATCCTCGGTTTCGCCCGAACGGTGCGACATGACGGCGGTGTAGCGCGCCTTGTGGGCGGTCTCGACGGCGTCGAGCGTTTCGGTCAGCGAGCCGATCTGGTTGACCTTGACCAGGATCGAGTTGGCAACGCCCATCTTGATGCCGTCGCGCAGACGGGCCGAATTGGTGACGAAGAGGTCGTCGCCAACGAGCTGGCAGGACTTGCCGATCTTGTCGGTCAGCGCCTTCCAGCCGTCCCAGTCGTCTTCGGCCATACCGTCCTCGATCGAGATGATCGGGTACTTGGCAGCGAGCTCGGCGAGATATTCAGCCATGGCTTCCGGCTCGAGCGTGCGACCCTCGCCTTCGAGCACGTACTTGCCGTCCTTGAAGAACTCGGTCGAGGCGCAATCAAGCGCGAGATACATGTCTTCGCCCGGGCGATAGCCGGCCTTCTCGATCGACTTCATGATGAAGTCGAGGGCAGCCGGAGCGCTTTCCAGACCCGGGGCAAAACCACCTTCGTCACCGACATTGGTGTTGTGACCCTGGGCAGCCAGTTCCTTCTTCAGCGTATGGAACACTTCCGAGCCCATGCGCACGGCATCACGGATATTGTCCGTGCCGACCGGCATGATCATGAATTCCTGGAAGTCGATCGGGTTGTCGGCATGGGCGCCACCGTTGATGATGTTCATCATCGGAACCGGCAGGACATGGGCGTTCGGGCCACCGACATAGCGATAGAGCGGCAGGCCGGAGGCTTCGGCAGCAGCCTTGGCGACGGCGAGCGAAACGCCGAGGATGGCGTTGGCGCCGAGGCGCGACTTGTTCGCGGTGCCGTCCAGTTCGATCATGATGTTGTCGATCTGGATCTGGTTCTCGGCCTCGAGACCGCCGATCGCGTCGAAGATTTCGGTGTTGACGGCCTCGACGGCCTTCTCGACGCCCTTGCCGAGGTAACGGCTGCCACCGTCACGCAGCTCGACGGCTTCGTGCGCGCCGGTCGATGCGCCCGACGGAACGGCCGCGCGGCCCATGCTGCCGTCTTCGAGATAGACATCGACCTCGATGGTCGGGTTGCCACGGCTGTCGAGGATTTCGCGGCCGATAATGTCGGTGATGGCAGTCATGATGACCTCCCTGCTGCTGGGGTGGGATTGAGGATGGCCTGTCTTAATCGATGACGCGGAAAATACAATGGCGGCAAGATGACAGACGCCGAAAGGTGAAGACCGTTTGACGAATGCAAAACGCCGGCCCAGGGGCCGGCGTTCGAGACGAAGGCTGGTTCGCCGAGGAGCTCAGGCCTTGGCGATTGCGTCGAAGGCGAGCAGCTTTTCCAGAAGACGCCGCATCTGGTCGATCGGCACCATGTTGGGACCGTCGGACGGCGCATTGTCGGGATCCTCGTGCGTCTCGATGAAGAGGCCGGCGACGCCGACGGCGACGGCCGCGCGCGCCAGCGTCTCGACGAACTCGCGCTGGCCGCCGGAAGAGCCGCCCTGACCGCCCGGCTGCTGTACCGAATGGGTGGCATCGAACACCACGGGAGCACCCATCGCCGCCATGATCGGCAGCGAGCGCATGTCGGACACCAGCGTATTGTAGCCGAAGGACGCGCCGCGCTCGCACAGAAGCACGTTCGGATTGCCGCTGGCGTTGATCTTGTTGAGCACGTTCTTCATGTCCCAGGGGGCGAGGAACTGGCCCTTCTTGACGTTGATCGCGCGGCCGGTCTGGGCGGCTGCCACCAGAAGATCGGTCTGGCGGCAAAGGAAGGCCGGGATCTGGAGCACATCGACCGTCGGGGCGACCAGTCGGCAATGTTCTTCGGTGTGCACGTCGGTCAGCACCGGAAAGCCGTATTCCTTCTTGAGATCGGCAAAGACCTCCATCGCCTTTTCAAGCCCGATGCCGCGCTGGGCAGAGAGCGAGGTGCGGTTCGCCTTGTCGAAGGACGACTTGTAGACGAGGCCGATCCCAAGCTCGCGGCAAAGCTCGGACAGCTTGCCGGCGATCATGAAGGCGTGGTCGCGGCTTTCCATCTGGCAGGGGCCGGCGATCAGCGAGAATCGCTTCGAATTGGAGAAGACCGCCTGGGCGGCGCCGTCACCGACGACGACTTCGGAATGGGTCGGATTGCTCATGAAACCTCCTCGAATACGAAGGGCACGCCCTGCCCCGCCTCGTGCGGAACGATCAGGCGCGCGCCGCGGCGGCTGGATACGACGCCATTAGCAGCGAGCAGCCGCTCTGTCACGCCGATATCGCCGACCCTGACGATAATTGCCCGACCGGCCAGGCCGCGGCCAGACCCGGCGGTTTCCAGACCGAAGTAACCCGCAAGTCCGGCGGGTGTCAGCACCTCGACTGAGGCGTTGGCCGTTTGCAGCGTGATCCCGAAGGAATGGGCCTCGACCGCGCGCTGCTGAAGCACTTCCTCGAACAGATACTGGAAATCGCTCGGGTTCTCCTCTGCGAGCACGACCGAGGACAACCCCAGCGCACCGTTGGCATGGTGGGCGAGCGCACCACGATCGGCGGGCAGCGGATTGACGCGCTCGCAGGCAAAGAGGAAGAAATCCGGTGCTCGCAGATCGGCGGCAAAGGCGAGTTTGAAGCCGCCCATCACTTCCGATCCGTCGGCCATCTTGAACAGGCGCTCGAAGGACAACACCGGCCCGCCGGAGAAACCGGCCGCGGCAAAGCGGGCGTGATCGGCCTCCGCATCGGCTGTCTTCACAACGATCGCCGACAGCCCTTCCGGCCCTTGGCGGAAGCGGAAGGCCTGATCGCGCGCGACGAACATGTTTCCGCCCCGCGCCGCCACCTCGCAGTCCTCGCGGCTCGCGACCGCCAGCGGCTCGAGATAGGTGTCGTCGCCGAAGAAGACGCAGGCATTCTCGGTGCCGAAGGGATGGCGGGCATCCGGAGCGACCGTGAAACCGAGTTGCGTGAAGCGGCGCCGGCTCTCGTCGAGCGAGGCCACCGGCACCACGAGATGATCGATCGCCCCGACGACCTGTTGTTTCGATGTCATAGGAAAACTCCCTTGCGCCTCAACGACGTCTCATCGACTACCTAACGGCTGCCGCGCGCCAATGAAAGGGCCTCGATCGCTTCCCTGAGCGCTGCAATCTCGCTGCGGGCGGCCTGCAGTTCGGTCAGCACCTGTTCATCGATCTTGTGGTGCAGCGCCAGCACCTCGATCTCGGCCTTGAGATTGATCTCGTAGTCCTTGGCCGCCATGAAACGGTCGCGCGCCGCCTGCCGGTTCTGGCTCATCATGATGACCGGCGCCTGAATTGCCGCCAGCATGGACAGCAGCAGATTGAGGAAGATGAACGGATAGGGATCGAGCGCCCGGGTCGCCAGCACGACGGTGTTGAGGCCCACCCAGGCGATCAGGAACACGACGAAGCCGATGATGAAGCCCCAGGACCCGCCGACCCGGGCGATGGCATCCGCAAGCCGCTGGCCGGGCGTCGCGGCCGCGAGAAAATCCTCGCCTGCATTCGTCGACAGCACCCGTCGCTCGCGCGCCCGCTTGAGCACCCGGCGCTCCGCATCGCTCAGGTCATGCGCGTTCTTGCCCAACAGTGTCTTTTCGATCTCGCCCAGCATGTGCCCTCGTTCGAAGCGCGACCCAGGGAACGCGCCGTCGCCTTGTCAATTCCGTTGCGCCTGTCTTTCGCCACGAACCGCAAACTGTCAATCAGCCAGGCCGCGGCTGCCCCGACCGCACGACCAATCGTGCGCATAAGACACAAGAACTTGCACGCTCTTCACGGTTTTTTATCCCCTTGCGGAACACAAATGGAACAGATAGTGTATGTTCTGTATTTGTTTCACGACTGAGGCTCCGAACATGCTGACGCGCAAGCAACAGGAACTGCTTCTGTTCATTCACGAACGGATGAAGGAATCCGGCGTGCCGCCGTCCTTCGACGAGATGAAGGACGCGCTCGACCTTGCCTCGAAGTCGGGCATTCATCGACTGATCACGGCGCTCGAGGAACGTGGTTTCATCCGCCGGCTGCCCAACCGGGCACGGGCGCTCGAGGTCATCAAGCTTCCGGACGCCTATTCCCAGAGCCTGCAGCCGCGCAAGGGCTTTTCGCCGAGCGTCATCGAAGGCAGCCTCGGCAAGCCCGCACCGGTCGCCCCCAAGCCCGTTGAGGAACCGGCCAATTCCGTCAGCGTGCCGGTGATGGGTCGCATCGCCGCCGGTGTTCCGATCTCGGCGATCCAGAACAACACGCATGACATCACCGTGCCGGCGGAAATGATCGGCTCGGGCGAGCATTACGCGCTCGAGGTCAAGGGTGATTCGATGATCGATGCCGGCATTCTCGATGGCGACACCGTGATCATCCGCAATGCCTCCAACGCCAATCCGGGCGACATCATCGTCGCGCTGGTTGATGACGAAGAAGCAACGCTCAAGCGCTTCCGCCGGCGTGGCGCGTCGATCGCGCTCGAAGCCGCCAACCCGGCCTACGAGACGCGCATTTTCGGGCCGGACCGGGTCAAGATCCAGGGCAAGCTCGTCGGCCTCATTCGCCGCTATCATTGACCGGAATGCCGGGGACGTCTGTTTCCGCACCTTCCGGCAAAGGTTTTCGGTCGATTGCCCCGATGGGCGGTGAGGGTTCGGCCTCCGGCACGTCCGGCCAGCGGAGGCCGGTCGGCTCCGGGTCGAACCGACCGCTGCGCCAGTCATAGAACCGGTGCACGGACCAGGGCCGGTGCGCCGCCGTGAAGGATGTTTCGATCCGCAGTTCGCGCTTGTCGGCTGTGCCGGGAAAGAGTTCGACGGCACCGGTGCGCCGCAGTGTCTCGGCATGGAAGAGATGAGCGCCGGAACGGCACCGGGAAAACGAAAGCCGGCGGGATGATATGACGATATCGGCGACGTCGCAGGCGGCGCCTGCAAAGGCCGACTCCTCCACGGTGGCAAGGGTCCAGCCGCCCGTCAGTCGCGCCACGCACCACAGTTTGTCGTCGCAGGAGAACCGCCCCTCGGCGGCCATGCGCAAGGTCTCGACCATTTTCGTTCGCGCAGCACCGATCTGGGCTTCCGTCCAGATGCGTTTGCGCGCTGACGCGCGTGGTTCGGCAGGAGGCCCCGGAGCGGGCTGATGCACGACACCGGGCGTCGCCTTGCGGGAGGGTTCCGCTGGGGCGACCCCGAGGTCAATCGGCGCCAGATGGGCGTGACGTCGAAGACCGGCCTGCCACTGCTCGAAGACGAAGCGCGGTGGGCGGGGGCGATTGGTGGCAATGGCGTCCGCGCCATAGGGAAGACCGACGAGCCGGCCGTCCTCGGCCACCAGCACACCGGCCGGCGGCGGCTTTGCTGCGAACGCTGCGGCCGCGATCACCGCAGCCAGCAGCAGCGAGCCAAGATGGCGAAGCCGGGTGCGCAGAAGCGTCATCAACAGCAGCCCGACAGAGGCAAGCGGCAGAAACCAGCCCGGCATGCGGCTGAAGCCGATCGCCTCGTCCCAGCCGGCTACAGCATGGGCGATCGCCAAGACCCATTCGAGCCCGATCCCCATCACGACAAGGAAGGGCGCATCGAGCCCAAACGGCATCAGCAGCATGGCCATCAGCCCCGCCGGCATGACGAGGATGGAGATGATCGGCATGGCGGCCAGATTGGCTTCCAGCCCGTGCGGGGCGAGCCGATGGAAATGGGCGATGGCGAAGATGGCGGTGGAGAGCCCGCCGATCAGCGAGGTGAGAAACGTGCCGCCGACCAGCTTTGCGCCCTCCCCGAGCAGGCGGGCGCCGGGGAAGGACAGACGCAGGCCGTGGCGGCGCGGCCGCGCGCGCCAGGCGGCATAACCGGCAATCAGCGCTGCAGTGGCGGCAAAGGACATCTGGAAGCTCGGCCCAAGGACCGCCGAGGGCGTGGTCGCAAGGATGACGATGGCGGCGAGCGCCAGGTTGCGCAGGCTGATCGCCGGCCGGTCGAACAGCACCGCCACGAGCATGATCGCCGTCATCAGGAAGGCCCGCACGGCCGAGACCTGATAGCCCGAGATCAGCAGATAAGCGAAGGCGGCGAGCAGCGCGCCCGCTGCGGCGATCTTCTTGATCGGAACAGATTGCGCCAGCCCGGGCAGCAGGCTCAGAAGCATGCGCAGGCCGACAAAGCAGATGCCCGAAGCAAGCGCCATGTTGAGGCCGGAGATCGCGGTGATATGGGCAAGGCCCGAGAGGCGCAGCGCTTCGGTCGCCTCCTTCGACATGGAGCGGCGCTCGCCGGTAATGATCGAGGCGGCGAAGGCCCCCGGGTCGCCGGCGATCACGCTGCGGATGCGCATGGATATGCCGTCGCGCACGGAAGAAAGCGCCCGCGTGCTCGCCGACACGAGGCCCTCGTTCGTGGTCCAGGCGGCCGACGGGCGTGGCGGTCCGAGGAAGAAACCGACGGCGCCGATGCCGTCGAAATAGCTGGAAAAGGCAAAATCATTCAGTCCGGGCAGCGCCGGCCCGGATGGCGGCGAAAGCCTTGCCCGACCCGTCAGCGTCTCGCCGAGAGCCGCCGGCCTGCCCTTGCCGCGGGCGAGAAGCGACACCCGCTCGGGCGGGCGGCGCAGCTTCGGTTCGGCGGTCTGCGTCAGGCGCAAGATATAGCGCCATTCACCGTTCGCCCCGGCTTCGCGCTGCTCGACCGTGCCGGTCACCACCGTCGTTACGCCGCTGTCGAGAATAGTGGTTCCGCGCCGCCTTGTCTCGAGATCCGCCAGCAGCATGCCAAGGAGGCCCAGGGCGAGCGGTACCGCCAGATGCCGCGACGGTGCCCGGCGCCGTTGAAGCCAGAGCGCCAGAAGGATGGCGAGCGCGCAGAGAAGCACAAGCGAGGCGGTTGACGGCGGTCGCCCGAGCGAGAACCAGACAACGGCACCCGCACCGAGAAAGACCGGGACGAAGTGGAAGAGATGCCCGTGGTCCTGCTCGTGCTGCAGCGCATCAAAAACCCTTTGCGTAAGCCTCTGTCGGCGCTCGGCGAGGCGTACCCGCAGACCCGCCGTCGGCTGCGGAGAAAGGGCGGCCGGCGCAGGCGGCGCATGCCCGGTGCGCGGCGCCGGCAGGGCGCCGGCCGCCTCCGTCACCACGGCGTCCCGTTCGGCCAAAAACGTCAAGTGCCGCTCCCCGCCGTCGTCATCACGGCGCGCTTCAACCCCTTCTCAGCATGCCAGTTCCCTTGGCTCAGCGTAACAATTCAAGCGTGCACCGAAAAGAGCCCTCGCGCAAAAATTATTCAATCGATTAAGTGCGAAAATTTTCAGCGCGAGGGTGCTTTCGCGATGCACAATTTGCCCTTTGGATAGCTTGGCATTAACTTCCGCATCATATAGCTACATCCCTACGCTTAAACCCAAGGCGCCCTTTCGGACGCCTAACCGCCAATTCCGGAGGATTAGCATGACGGACAAAAGCGCTTCTTTGAAACTCGGGGATAACTCGGTCGAACTGACCGTCAAGGCCGGCACGATCGGCCCGGACGTCATCGACATCGGCTCCCTGTACAAGCAGACCGGCGCGTTCACCTACGACCCGGGCTTTACGTCCACGGCCTCCTGTGAATCCAAGATCACCTATATCGACGGCGACGAAGGGATCCTTCTGCACCGCGGCTATCCGATCGAACAGCTGGCCGAGAAGGGCGACTTCCTCGAAGTCTGCTATCTGCTGCTCTACGGCGAACTGCCGACCGCAGCCCAGAAGAAGGATTTCGACTATCGCGTCACGCACCATACCATGGTGCATGAGCAGATGACCAAGTTCTTCACCGGCTTCCGTCGCGACGCCCATCCGATGGCCGTGATGGTCGGCACGGTCGGCGCGCTGTCGGCCTTCTACCACGACTCGACCGACATCACCGATCCGCACCAGCGCATGGTCGCTTCGCTGCGCATGATCGCCAAGATGCCGACGATCGCCGCCATGGCCTACAAGTATCACATCGGCCAGCCCTTCGTTTATCCGCGCAACAATCTCGACTACGCCGCCAACTTCTTGCACATGTGCTTTGCCGTGCCGTGCGACGAGTACAAGGTGAACCCGGTTCTGGCCCGCGCCATGGACCGTATCTTCATCCTGCATGCCGATCACGAGCAGAACGCCTCGACCTCGACCGTGCGTCTCGCCGGCTCGTCGGGCGCCAACCCGTTCGCCTGCATCGCGGCCGGCATCGCCTGCCTCTGGGGCCCGGCCCATGGGGGTGCGAACGAAGCTGCGCTCAACATGCTGCAGGAGATCGGCACCGTCGACCGCATTCCGGAATACATCGCCCGCGCCAAGGACAAGAACGATCCGTTCCGCCTGATGGGCTTCGGTCACCGCGTCTACAAGAACTATGATCCGCGCGCGAAGATCATGCAGAAGACCATGTACGAGGTCCTCGAGGCGACCGGTCATTCCGACGATCCGCTGATGCAGGTGGCGCTCGAGCTCGAAAAGATCGCGCTCAACGACCCCTATTTCAAGGAAAAGAAGCTCTACCCGAACGTCGACTTCTACTCGGGCATCACGCTGCGTGCGCTCGGCTTCCCGACCACCATGTTCACCGTTCTCTTCGCGCTGGCCCGCACCGTCGGCTGGATCGCCCAGTGGAACGAGATGATCGAGGATCCGCAGCAGCGCATCGGTCGTCCGCGTCAGCTCTATACCGGCGCTGCCCAGCGCGATTACGTACCGGTCGGCAAGCGCTAAGCGCTGCCGCCTCGAGATCGAGATCAGGCCGGCGGTTTCCGCCGGCCTTTTACATTAAAGGCCGGAGCATCGGTTATGGGGCTCCGGCCTTGTTTATCATTGGGGTAGTCGCAACAGCGAAAAGCGGTGGCCTTGCCGGCCCGCCTCAAGGCCGCGCCGCCTGCCGTCGACGGTAGATAACCTTTTCGACCTCGCTCACCAGCAGAAGGCTGGAGGCCAGCGCCAGCAGAATCAGCCATTCGCTGAGCGTGATCGGAGTGATGCCAAGCAGGCTATTCAGCCCCGGCACATACATCGCTCCCAGATGCAGCGCCTGTGAACCGAGGATGCCGGCCAGAAGGAACGGATTGGCGGCGAGCGACTGGCGAAACACCGATCGCCGCTCCGAACGGCTGTTGAAGCATTGGAAGTTCTCGAAGAGAACAAACAGCACCAGCAGGAGATTGCGCGCCGCGAACTCGCTGACGCCGGTCGCGATCAGGACGTAGAAGAGACCGAAGCCGCCACCGCCCATCAGCAACGTCGCCACCACGATCCGTCGCAGCATGAGAGGGTCGAACAGCGATTCGCCAGGCTGGCGCACCGGACGTTCCAGCTCGTCACCCTCCGCCGGCTCGGTCACCAGGGCAATGTCCTGCACACCGTTCGTCACCAGGTTGAGCCAGAGAAGCTGTACGGCGGTCAACGGCATGGGTGATCCGAGGATCATCGCCAGCAGGAACAGCAGCACCTCCGCCGCCCCGGTCGACACCAGCATGAAGACCACCTTGCGGATATTGCTGTAGGCCACCCGGCCCTCGCGGATGCCGGCGACGATCGAGGCAAAATTGTCGTCGGTCAGGATGATGTCGGCGCTCTCCTTGGCAACATCCGTGCCGGCCCGCCCCATGGCGACGCCGACATGGGCATGCTTCAGCGCCGGCGCATCATTCACCCCGTCGCCGGTCACGGCGACATAGTGGCCATTGCGCGCCAGCGACCGCACGATCGCCAGCTTATGATCCGGCTTGACGCGGGCGAAGACACGGACATGACGGGTGAGTGTGTCCAGCGCCGCCTCCCCGGCCATCATCGCCTCGGCCACGGTTTCACCGGTTGCCACGTCACCGGGCGCGAACAGCAGCCCGGCCTCGCGTGCGATCGCCGTTGCCGTGCGAGGGTCGTCACCGGTGATCACCGCGACATCGATGCCCGCGGAACGGCAGGCGGCAAGGGCCGCCGGCACTTCCGGCCGGATCGGATCCTGCATGCCGGCAAAGCCAAGGAAATTGAGATCCATCAGCATGTGATCGCCGTATCCGCCGTCGCCATGATGGGCGATCCGCCCCTCGGCAAAGGCCAGGACGCGCAGGCCTTCGCCGGTCATCGCATCCATCTGCCGCTGCAGGAGGGCATGGTCGATGGGGACGGCACCACCCGCCCCCTGCATCGTACCGCACATCGAGATCAGCATTTCCGGCGCACCCTTCACGAAGATGTGCAGGTGATCGGCCTCGACGTGGAATGAGGCCGCGTATTTCAGCTCCGGTTCGTAGGGGATGCGCTTTTCCAGGCGATATCGCTCCATCAGATCCGTCTGGCTGATTCCGCCCTTGTGGGCCGCTGCGAGCAGAGCGATGTCGACGGTATCGCCGATCGGTTCGAGACCGCCGTCCGGACCGTGGGACAGCCGCCCCTCATTGGGCAAGGTAGCCGCGCGCAAAAGGCGCTGCACGGCCGGGCTGGGGCGATCATGCTCGCCGTCGCGACTGCGGATCCCCCCGGCCACCGGGTCGATGCCGGTGTCGCACAGCCAGTGCGTATCGTCCGGCAGCCGGATGTCGGTGACCGTCAGCTCGTTGAGTGTCAATGTCCCCGTCTTGTCGGTGGCGATCATCGTGCACGAGCCGAGCGATTCGACCGCCGGAAGGTTCCGCACCACGACATTGGCCTTGACCATGCGCCGCATGCTGATGGCGAGCGCCACGGTGATCGCGATCGGCAGGGCTTCCGGAATGGCGCTGACCGCAAGTCCGATCGACATGTTCAAGAGATCGCCGAACCCCATCTGCCGCCAGAGCCCGACGCCGATCAGGAAGACAATCGCGACGCCAACGGCAACCGCGATCAGCCTGGTGAATTCTTCCATGCGGATGAGCAGCGGCGGCTTGGCGGTCGAGCGCTCCTGGATGGCGCCGGCAATCCGCCCGAGCTCCGTCCGGCTGCCGGTGGCGACGACTTCGCCGCTCGCCCGGCCGCGGGTCACGATCGTTCCGGCAAAGACGTTATCGCCCTCCTCCTTGGCCACGGCGCGCGATTCCCCGGTATGGGCGGCCTCGTCACATTGCAGGCCGTTCGCTTCCACGAGCCGGATATCCGCCGGCACGCGTTCACCGGATTCCAGCAGCACGAGGTCGCCCGGCACCAGCCCCGCCGCATCAATCACCCGGCGCTCGCCGTCCCTTATGACCGTCGCATGCGGCTGCTCGAGCGCCCGCAGCGCGTCCGCGGATTTGCCGGCGGAATATTCCTGGACGGCCCCGACGAGGCCGTTGATGATCAGCACGACCGCGATGAACAGGGCGTCGGTCACCTCGCTGATCAGCATTGACAGGGCGGCCGAGGCCATCAGGATGTAGATGAGCGGGCTGAGGAACTGCAGGACCAGCACCTTGAGGAAGGACGGACTGTGCGCCACCGGCAGCCGGTTCTCACCGAAGGTTTCGAGCCGCCGGCCGACTTCGGCCTGCGTCAGTCCCCTGCCCGCGACCGCCGCTTTCGCCGCCCCTGCTTCCTGTTCCGCCATTCTCACCTCGCATATTGACCCGACGGCCTGCACGAATCCACAATGGTGGTTGTACCCGATCCCAGCGTCAGTTCTATTGCGACATTGTGCAACCGCTGCCTGCGGTTGCCGGATCTCGCAGCGCATTTGCGCCCGAACACTGGATCGTGTTCGGCGATCTCCGCGACCGGGCCGGCGGCGCGCCGGCTTTTCGCGCAAGATCCCTTCATTTCCGTGACGGTTTGATTTAAGGAACGTCAACCGCTTCGCCGTCCGCGAAAAGCTTGAAATAAGGTGATTGAGTTCCGATGCTGGAAGTTCTGAGAAAAGGCGCCCATACACTGGTCGCAAAAATTCTACTGCTCTTGCTGGTCGTATCCTTCGGGGTCTGGGGCATTTCCGCATCCCTCTTCAACACGGCTTCGGACACGGTCATTTCGGTTGGAGACCAGCAGGTGTCGTCCAGTGAATTCAGCCTTGCCTATCAGCGTCAGCTCGCCGAACTCGGCCGCCGCTTTGGCGTGCAGCTGACCAGCGAACAGGCCAAGGCCTTCGGCGTCGCGAACCAGGTCTATGCGCAGCTTTCGGCCGGCGCCGCCCTCGATCAGCTGTCCGAGGACATGAACCTCGGCATGTCGAAAGACAAGCTCGCCCAGCTCATCGCCGAGGATCCGGCGTTCAAGTCGGAAACCGGGCAATTCGACCGCAACCTGTTCACGGCGCGGCTGCGCAATGCCGGCCTGCGCGAAGACGACTATATTCTCGAGCGCTCCAAGGTCGCCGTCCGCAGCCAGATCGTCGAGGCGACGTCCGACGGCTTCACGGCCCCGCAGACGCTGGTCGACGCGCTGCTGGCGCACCAGAACGAGAACCGCGATATCAATTATCTGCTGCTGACCAACGCCAATATCGACCCGATCAAGGCACCGGACGATGCGACGCTGGCCGCCTGGTTCGAAACGGTCAAGGCGCGCTATCGCGCGCCTGAATACCGCAGTTTCTCCTATGTGAAGCTCGAACCCGCCGACATCGCCGACAAGGCGGCCATCTCCGACGAGGCGATCGCCCAGGACTATGAAGCGCGCAAGAAGAACTACGAGATCGCCGGCACCCGCACGATCGAGCAGCTGAGCTTCGAAAACCGCGAGATGGCCGAGGCCGCCGCGGCCGAACTGAAGGCCGGCACGAGCTTCGACCAGCTGGTGGCGGATCAGGGCAAGACGGCGAGCGACGTGCTGCTCGGCGAGTTTTCGCGCGACAAGCTGCCGGATCCGGTGCTGGCCGATGCTGCCTTTGCCGTCACCCGCGAGGGCGCGACCACCGATGTAGTGGACGGCGCGCTCGGCCCGGTCATCCTGCGCGTCACCAATATCAAGGAGGGCCGCACGCGGCCGCTCGAAGAGGTGAAGGAAGAGATCCGCGAAGCCCTCGCCGAGTCCGCCGCACTTGAAGATATTGCCAATGTGCACGACCAGTTCGAGGATCTGCGCGCCGGCGGTTCAACCCTCGAAGAGGCGGCCGTGCAGCTCAACCTCAAGCCCGTCACCGTCAAAGCCTCCGACAGCAGCGGCACCGACGAGGCCGGTGTCGAGGTGCCCAATCTGCCGGAACGCGCAGCGCTGCTCGCCGAAGTCTTCCAGACGGATGTCGGCGTCGAGGCACTGCCGGTCAATATCGGCAATGACGGCTATATCTGGCTCGAGGTCAAGGACATCATCGCCGAGCGGGATCGCACCCTGGACGAGGTCCGAGAAAAGGCGACGGCCGACTGGGTTGCCGAACAACAGAAGATCGCCCTCGGCGCCAAGGCCGAGAACCTGAAAGAGCGGGTCTCGAAGGGCGAAACGCTCGACGCCATCGCGGGCGAACTCGGGATCGCGGTGGAAACAAAGACCGGCATCCGCCGCCGCAGCGAAGATGCTGTCCTCGGTGCAGCAGCGATCAACGCCGCCTTCAGCGGTCCCGTCGGAACCGTGGCGAGCGCCCCGGGCGGCGACCCGCAGACGCAGATCCTCCTTCAGGTGTCCGACGTCAAGGACCAGCCGTCGACCGACGCGCTCGCCAATGACGACGCCCAGATTGCCGCCATCGCCAAGGTCGCCGGAGACGACATCCTCGACCAGATGGTGCGCCGCCTGCAGGACAATTACGGCGTGACGATCAACCAGCAGCTGGCCGACCAGGCCATGGTCCGCTGAGGCGAAGGGAACAATAGACATGTCCGGCCTGAAGCCCTTCATCGCCAAGATCGCCACCCGCCAGGCACTGACACGACAGGAGGCGAGCGACGCCTTTGAAGTGCTGATGTCCGGCGAGGCCAGCATGGCCCAGATCGGCGGTTTCCTGATGGCGCTGCGCGTGCGCGGCGAGACCGTCGACGAGATCGCCGGTGCGGTATCGATCATGCGCTCCAAGATGGTCGCCGTCGATGCCCCGGCTGATTCGATCGACATCGTCGGCACCGGCGGTGACGGCACCAATACCTACAACATCTCGACTCTCGCGGCGCTCATCGTCGCCGGTGCCGGCGTGCCGGTCGCCAAGCACGGCAATCGCGCGCTGAGCTCGAAATCGGGTGCCGCCGACAGCCTGTCGGCGCTCGGCGTCAGGCTCGACATCGACCCCGAGACCATTTCGCGCTGCATCCGCGAGGCCGGCATCGGCTTCATGTTTGCGCAGCTTCACCATCCGGCGATGCGCCATGTCGGTCCGGCCCGCGTCGAACTCGGCACCCGCACCATCTTCAACATCGTCGGCCCGCTCTCAAGCCCGGCAAGCGTCAAACGCCAGCTGTTCGGCGTATACTCACCGGAATGGCTGATGCCCGGCGCCGAAGCGCTGCGCGATCTCGGGCTCGAAAGCGCATGGGTCGTGCATGGCAGCGGGCTTGATGAGGTCACCACCACCGGCCCGACGCAGGTGGCCGCGCTGAAGAACGGCGAGATCACCAGCTTCGTGTTGACGCCGGAGGATTTTGGCGTACCGACCGTGCCGCTGGAGGCGATCCGCGGCGGTGACGGCGAGGTCAATGCCGCAGCATTGCGGGACGTGCTCGCCGGCGCGCGCAATGCTTACCGCGACGTCTCGCTCTGCAATGCCGCGGCCGCCCTGGTTGTTGCCGGCAAGGCGGACAATGTGCGCGACGCCATGGCGCTCGCCAGCCACTCGATCGACAGTGGTGCCGCATCTGCGGCCCTCGACACACTGATCGCCGTCTCCAACCAGGCAAAGCGGGACTGAGGCGCGCCATGGCGGACATTCTGAAGCGGATCGAAACCTACAAGCGCGAAGAGATCGCCGCCGCCAAAGCCGCGCGCCCGATCGCCGAGCTGAAGGCCATGTGCGCCGACCAACCCGCTCCGCGCGGCTTCTATCGCGCGCTCGCCGCGCGCCGGGAGACCGGCGATTTTGGTCTGATCGCCGAAATCAAGAAGGCGAGCCCGTCCAAGGGCCTGATCCGGCCGGATTTCGATCCCCCGGCCCTGGCCGCAGCCTATGAGGCCGGTGGCGCGGCCTGCCTGTCAGTGCTCACCGATACGCCGAGTTTCCAGGGCTCTCTCGATTACCTCGTCGCCGCGCGCGGGGCCTGCGCCCTTCCGGCGCTGCGCAAGGACTTCATGTTCGAAACCTACCAGGTGTTCGAAGCCCGGGCCCATGGCGCCGACTGCATCCTGCTAATCATGGCATCGCTATCCGACGACGAGGCGAAGCGCCTCGAGGAAGATGCCTTTGCACTCGGCATGGACGTGCTGATCGAAGTACATGACGAGGCCGAGATGGAGCGGGCGCTAAAGCTCGCCTCGCCGATGATCGGCATCAACAATCGCAATCTGCGCACCTTCGAGGTGAGCCTGTCGGTGAGCGAGCGCCTGGCACCGATGGTGTCGGCCGAGCGGCTGCTGGTCGGCGAGAGCGGTATCTTCACCTTCGACGACTGCCAGCGGCTCAAAGCCTGCGGCATCACCACCTTCCTTGTCGGCGAAAGCCTGATGCGCAAGGCCGATGTCGCCGCGGCCACGCGCCAGCTGCTGACCGGCCAGGCCCCGGCCGAGGTCGCCTGATGGCAGGCCTCACGCACATCAACGCCGCCGGCGAGGCGCATATGGTCGATGTCGGCGACAAGGCCGAGACCGTGCGGACGGCCACCGCCGAAGGCCATGTGCGTATGGCTCCGGCAACCCTCGACCTGATCCTGTCAGGCAATGCGGCCAAGGGCGACGTGATTGCCACGGCGCGCATCGCCGGCATCATGGCGGCCAAACAGACGTCGAACCTCATTCCGCTCTGCCACCCGCTGATGCTGAGCAAAGTCACGCTCGACATCGAGAGCGATGGCGCCCTGCCCGGCCTGCGTGTCAGGGCGACCGCCAAGCTCACCGGCAAGACCGGCGTCGAGATGGAAGCGCTCACCGCCGTATCGGTCGCCTGCCTGACGATCTACGACATGGCCAAGGCCGCCGACAAGGCGATGGAAATCGGCGGTGTCCGGCTGCTCGAAAAGACCGGGGGCAAGTCGGGCACCTTCCGCCATCCGGAGGCCGAATAATGTCCCTTCTCCCTGTCGAGGAAGCCCAGCGCCGCCTGCTGGACGCGACTGCGGCGATCACCCGCAGCGAGACGCTGGCGCTTGGCGAGGCGGATGGCCGCATTCTCAGCGCCGACATCGGCGCGCGCCTGACCCAGCCTCCCTTCGACGCCTCGGCCATGGACGGCTATGCGCTGCGGGCAGCCGATGCGCCCGAGCCCGGCGCCGTGCTCAAGGTGATCGGCACATCCGCAGCCGGGCACGGCTTTGACGGAACCGTGGGCCCGGGCGAGACGGTACGGATCTTCACCGGCGCACCGGTGCCGCAGGGTGCGGATGCCGTGCTCATCCAGGAGGACGCCGAGAAGCTGGACGGCGGATCGATCCGCACGGCCTTCCCGGTGACCGTCGGCCGGCATATCCGCCCGCGCGGCCAGGATTTCGCCGAGGGCGAGACAGTTCTGCACGCCGGCGCCGAACTCGACTTTTCGCGTCTCATGCTGATTGCCGCGATGAATCATCCGACGGTCACGGTCTTTCAGCGTCCGCGGGTGGCGATCCTGGCCACCGGTGACGAGCTCGTTGCGCCGGGACAGGTGCCCGGGCCGCACCAGATCGTCGGCTCCAACACGTTCGGCATCGCGGCGCTGGCCCGCCAGGCCGGCGCCGAGGTCATCGATCTCGGCATCGTCGGCGACGACCGTGCGGCGATCACCGCCGCGGTCGACAAGGCGCGCGCCTGCGGCGTCGACATTCTGGTCACCCTCGGCGGCGCCTCGGTCGGTGATCACGACCTCGTCCAGTCCACGCTCGTTGCCGCCGGCATGCGTCTCGATTTCTGGAAGATCGCCATGCGTCCCGGCAAACCGCTGATGGTGGGCGAGCTTGGCGGCATGCGGGTGCTCGGACTGCCCGGCAATCCGGTATCGTCCATGGTGTGCGGCCTTCTGTTCCTGGAACCGCTGCTGGCCAAGATGACGGGCCGGCCGCCGCTGTCGCGACTGTCGTCGGCGCGCACGGCAACCGTGCTGGCTGCCAATGACAAGCGCCAGGACTATCTGCGGGCCCGCCTCACACGCTCTCAGGAGGGAGAGCGCTTTGCGGAAAGCTACGGCAAGCAGGATTCCTCGATGATGAAGATCTTTGCCCGCTCCGAATGCCTGATCGTCCGCCCGCCCCATGCACCCGAAGTTGCGCCGGGCGAAACGGTGCCGGTGGTTCTGTTGCGCCCCCTCGAAACCTGAAGCTGCGGGCATGGGAGACGCCGAGAACATGCCAGACCATTCCGGCGAATCAGGCCTTCTTCCACGCTCCGCCTTGATCGGCCTGGTGGCCGGTGCGGCGATCCTTGCCATCACCCTTCTTGTCGAGCCGCCGGCCGGCCTCAGTCCGGGCGGCTGGCATACGCTGGGACTGGCGCTGCTGATGGCCATCTGGTGGTCGACGGAACCGGTGCCGATCGGGGTGACGGCGCTCTTGCCGCTCATCCTGCTGCCGCTGATCGGTCAGGGCGATGTCACCACCGCCGCCCAGGCCTATGCCAATCCGCTGGTGTTCCTATTTCTGGGCGGCTTCCTGCTCGCCGCCGGCATCAATCGCTGGGGTCTTCACCGACGGCTCGCCTATTCCGTCGTGCGCGCCATCGGCACCGAGCCGCGCCGGCTGGTGCTCGGCTTCATGGTCGCCTGCGGCATGCTCTCGATGGCGATCAGCAATACCGCCGCCGTGGTTCTCATGCTGCCCGTCGCGACGTCGGTCACGGCGGCGCTTGCGCTGGCCCATGGCGGCGACGACGTGAACGTGCACCGCTTCTCGCGCGCCCTGCTGCTTGGACTGGCCTACAGCGCCAGCATCGGCGGCATGGGTACGCTGATCGGCACGCCGCCCAATGCGCTGCTGGCGGGTTATCTCGCCGAGAGCCACGGCATCGATCTCTCCTTTGCCGCCTGGGCTCTCGTCGGTGTTCCGCTGGTACTGGTCTTCCTTCCCCTCGCCTGGCTGGTGCTGACGCGTGTCGCCTTTCCGGTGAGCGCTGCTTTCTCCGCTTCGATGTCGGCCGACGATCTCGTGTCGAAGCTCGCAGACCATGCGCCCATGAGCCCGGCCGAGAAACGCGTCGCCATCGTCTTTTCCGTCGCCGCTGCACTGTGGATCGCCCGGCCGCTTCTCAACCGTCTGCCGGTGCTTGAAAACCTCAGCGACGCCGCGATCGCACTCGCCGCGGCCTTCGCGCTCTTCCTGATCCCGAACGGCCTTGCCGGACGACATCAGTTCCTGTTGTCCTGGAAGGATGCGCGGGACATACCCTGGAGCGTACTCCTGCTGTTCGGTGGCGGCCTATCGCTGGCCTCGGCCATGGACCGCAGCGGCCTTGCCCAGTGGATCGGCACCGGCCTTGCGTCAATCGACGGCCTGACGCCGTATGCCTTCCTTCTTCTTCTGACCTTCACCGTGGTGATGCTGACAGAACTGGCCAGCAATACCGCCACGGTTGCCGCACTTCTGCCGGTCGTCGCCACCATGGCGTCGGCTGCCGGGATCGAGCTGATCGTGGTCGCGGCCGCCGTCGCGCTCGCCGCCAGCTGCGCCTTCATGCTGCCGGTGGCCACGCCGCCCAACGCCATCGTCTTCTCCACCGGCGAGCTTCGCGTCGCCGACATGATGAAGGCGGGTTTCTACATGAACATCCTCTCGGTGGTACTGGTCGCCACCGCCGCACGGCTGCTCGCGCCCGTGCTCGCCGCGCTCGGCTAGAAGTCGCGCCCAGCCGCGACAGACAGGCCTCGAACCCGGCGGCAACCCTTTAAAAATTGCCGCGGTCCCTGATCCATTTTGCGCCAAAGCCGTAAAATGTTCCGAGTTGAACAATCAAGTATTAGGATTTATCGAATAATATAGATATTCGATATTTCCTCGCGAAAGTAGTTTCTATCATGAAGACACACTGTCTGCGCACGATTGGTGCGGCCATTTCCCGCCTGGCGAAGAACCGCCAGGGCAATTTCGGCTTTCTGACGGCTCTGCTCATTCCGGTTCTGCTTCTGATCGCCGGCGGTGCGCTCGATATCGCTCGCGCCTTTGCGGAAAAGGAAAGGTTGCAGGGCCTGGCGGATGCCGCAGTCCTGGCCGCCGCCTTGAAGACCGCCCCCGCCGATCGCCTCGAGACGGCCCAGGCCATGCTTGCCTCCGGCCTCGACGAGGATATCGACATCGATGCGCTGGCCACGATGTCGGAGAACGAGGACGGCAGCATCACCCTCGACTTCAACGGCCAGATCGAGACCTTCTTCCTCCAGCTTGCCGGCTACGACGCGCTTCCCATCCAGGTCAAAGCCACGGCGATCGCATCACCCGGAGAGACCGCCGGTGGCGGCTGCATCTATGTGCTGGCGAGCTCCGGCCAAGACGTGCTGATCAACAGCGGCGCCAAGGTGACGGCCCCCAAATGCGTGGTCAACGTCCATTCGAAGGCGGCGCCGGCCTTCATCATGAATGCCGGGTCGACGATCGATACGGCGAAGTTCTGTGTGCGGGGAACCAATTACATCAAGAATGGCGGCACGCTCAGCAATCTCGAGGTCGGCTGCACCCCGGCTGCCGATCCCTTTGCCGGCACGCTCAGCGAGCCGAGCCTGCCATCGACCTGCACCACCAGCGGCGCCCAGAGCGGCAACAGGTTTTCGCTGAAGCCGGGCATGCATTGCGACACGATCTTCAACGGCAGCCCGACCGTTACCTTCCAGCCGGGGCTGCACATCATCAAGGGTCGGATGATCCTCAACAGCGGCGCAACCGTGGTGGCCGAAGGCGTGACCTTCTATTTCCCCGACGTCAACTCGGAACTGCGCGCAAACGGCGCCCTGACCTTCACCGGGACCGCGCCGACCGACGGTCCCTACAAGGGTATCCTGATGTACGAGAGGACCAGCAACGCCGCCAACAACAGCAACAAGCAGCAGTACATCTTCAACGGCTCCAAGGGCGAGGTACTGGAGGGGATCATCTATCTGCCGAACCGCAACGTCACCTACAACTCGACGACCAATCAGGTGAACCGCATCACGCTGGTGGTGAACCAGATGATCATCAATTCGGCCAACTGGCTGATGGAACCCTACACTGGAGGGAGCGGATCGTCGGCGGGTGCGGCTTCCGTGCGCCTGCTGCGCTGAACAAGAAAAAGCCCGGTCTCGCCGGGCTTTTTCCTTTGGGAACCGAGACGCGTCAGACGCCTTCCGGCGTGAGCGTCACGGAGGTACCGGTGGCCGCAAGGTTCAGACCCAGCTGACCGGTGACACTCACCGTCTGCAGATGGATCGAGCCGGACGTGCCGCCGATCAGGATATTGGCCCCGACGCCGGCGCCGATCGTCGCCTCGGCCGTCGCACCCTGATAAAGGCCCCCGAGCGAGCCGTGGTGATAGCCGGCCGTCGGCGCGAAGACCGCCCAGACCAGCTTTGATCGGGTGGTGAAACCGACATCCACGCCCATCTTGCGGATCGTGCCGGTGTAGCGATCGAGCGCCTCGCCGCCCATGGCGGAGGAGAACACGCAATCGGCCTGCTTGGCCGAGCCGAGCACATAGCCGACGCCGCCGGCAATATCGCAGGTAAGATAGCCGATGCGCACACCGCCGACGCGATCGCTTTCCTGATAGGTCGGAACCGGATCGCGAGCCGTCACCATATCGGCGGCATCGGCGAGCCCGGCCGAATTCATGAGCGGCATGGTGGCAATGGCCACGGTCAAAATCGTCTTCATCCCTGTCTTCCTTCTTCTGTGCATGAGCATCGTCTCAAGACTCGTCATGCGAGGCATGAACTTGCTCAACGCCCGTGGCGAAAGAATGATCCAACAAAGGCATGACGGCGACGCGCGAGCCGAGCGCGCACCTTTCGATCAGCTAGGCGGCGGTCCGATAATGTCAATGTGGTTGCGGGTAAAGGTCACGATCAGCGTCTTGATCATGGGCGGTGTCGCGACGGCCGCGGCGGCAGTTCGGGACTAGTAGCCAGACAGCAAAAGGGCTGCAGCGCCGCGCGGGTCAATCCGCGCGGCGTGAAGATGTCTCAGTCTCAGACCAGACGGCTCTGCTCGACGGCAGCTTCGATGAAGCTCTTGAACAGCGGGTGCGGGTCGAGCGGGCGCGACTTCAGTTCCGGATGGTACTGGACGCCGATGAACCACGGATGGTCGGGATATTCCACCGTTTCCGGCAGCAGCCCGTCCGGCGACATGCCGGAGAAGACCAGGCCGCAGGCTTCGAGGCGGTCCTTGTAGTCGACATTGACCTCGTAGCGGTGACGGTGACGCTCGGAAATGTCGGTGGAGCCGTAGATGTCGGCGATGCGCGTGCCCTTCTTCAGCGTCGCCTTGTAGGCGCCGAGGCGCATGGTGCCGCCGAGATCACCGCTGGCTGCGCGCTTTTCGAGCTGATTGCCCTTCATCCACTCGGTCATCAGGCCAACGACGGGCTCATCGGTCTTGCCGAACTCCGTCGAGGAAGCCTTTTCAATACCGGCGAGGTGACGGGCCGCTTCGACGACGGCCATCTGCATGCCGAAGCAGATGCCTAAATACGGCACCTTGTGTTCGCGGGCGAACTGCGCCGCATGGATCTTGCCTTCCGAGCCGCGCTCGCCAAAGCCGCCCGGCACGAGAATGCCGTTGACCTTCTCGAGATATGGCGCCGGATCTTCCTTCTCGAAGACTTCCGACTCGATCCACTCAAGCTTGACCTTGACGCGATTGGCGATGCCGCCGTGATAGAGCGCCTCGATCAGCGACTTGTAGGCATCCTTGAGGCCGGTGTACTTGCCGACGATGGCGATCGTGACCTCGCCTTCCGGCGTGCGGATGCGGTTGCACACGTCTTCCCAGGCGTCGAGACGCGGCTTCGGCGCCGGCTCGATACCGAAGGCGGCCAGAACCTCGTTGTCCAAGCCTTCCTTGTGGTAGGCCATCGGCACGTCGTAGATATTCGCGACGTCGAGCGCCTGGATGACGGCGCTTTCGCGCACGTTGCAGAACAGCGACAGCTTGCGGCGCTCGGCCTGCGGGATCTCGCGGTCGGCACGCACCAGCAGGATGTCGGGATGAATGCCGAGCGCCTGCAGTTCCTTGACCGAGTGCTGGGTCGGCTTGGTCTTCAGCTCGCCGGCGGCCGGGATATAGGGCATCAGCGTCAGATGGACATAGACGGCCGTGCCGCGCGGCAGATCGTTGCCGAGCTGACGGATCGCCTCCATGAACGGCATCGCCTCGATGTCGCCGACGGTACCGCCGATCTCGCAGATGACGAAGTCATAGTCGTCATTGCCTTCGACCACGAAATCCTTGATCTCGTTGGTGACATGCGGAATGACCTGAACGGTCGCGCCGAGATAGTCGCCGCGGCGTTCCTTGTCGATGATGTTCTTGTAGATCCGACCGGTGGTGATGTTGTCGGTCTTGGTGGCCGAACGCCCCGTAAAGCGTTCGTAATGACCGAGATCTAGGTCCGTCTCGGCGCCATCGTCGGTGACGAAGACTTCCCCGTGCTGGGTCGGGCTCATCGTGCCGGGATCGACGTTGAGATAGGGGTCCAGCTTGCGCAGACGAACGCGGTAACCCCGCGCCTGCAGCAAAGCTCCGAGTGCCGCGGCCGCAATTCCTTTGCCAAGAGAGGAAACCACGCCGCCAGTGATGAATACATATCGCGCCATGGGCTTCACCGGATACCGTTTCGAATTCGATTCCGCCAGCCCCAATTCGGCCTTTACCCACTTTTTTGTTCAGCGGAGCGGAATATGCACAAAAGAAAACCGGCGGACCCGAGAGCCCGCCGGAGCGAAGAAAACTCAGCCGATCAATTGCCGGTCGGTACGGCGTTCGGATCAGCCTTCGGTGCTGCCGGTGCCGGCGCTGCTGCGCCATCGGCGGCCGGAGCAGCCGCACCGTTTGCAGCCGGTGCCGGGGTGGCCGGTGCGCTGCCGGGAAGCTGATCGAGGACATTGCCGCTCGGTGCCGACGTGCCGGCCGGAATGCGGTCGAGAATGTCGGTCGGCTTTGCCTCATAACGGGCCAGCAGGCCGAGGCCAAGCGAGGTGATGAAGAACAGGGTGGCCAGAATGGCCGTGGTGCGGGTCAGCGCATTGGCCGTGCCGCGCGCCGACATGAAACCGGAACCACCGCCGACGCCGAGACCGCCGCCTTCCGAGCGCTGGATCAGCACGACGCCGACGAGCGCCAGCACGATCATGAGATGAATGACAATCAATACGGTCTGCATGAATTTTCCACCTGCCCGCTTGGGGCACAATCAATCGGTTGGCCGCTCTTTACATGAGAGGCCACGGCAAAGGAAGCCCTGAACGGCAGCACGCACCGCCTTTTCAGGCGAGAAGGTCCTCATAGGCGCCGTATATGGCGAGGAAATCGGAGGCTTTCAAGCTGGCGCCGCCGATCAGCGCGCCGTCGACATTGGCAACGCCCATCAGCTCCTTGGCATTCGACGGCTTCACCGAACCGCCGTAGAGGATGCGCATGGTCTGGCCCGCCTCGCCGAAGCGCTTGGTCAGTTCTGAACGCATGAAGGCATGCGCTTCCTCGACATCGGCGGTGGTCGGCGTGAGGCCGGTGCCGATTGCCCAGACCGGCTCATAGGCGATCACGGTGTTTGCCGCCGTCGCGCCATCCGGCACGGAGCCAGCAAGCTGACGCTTCAGGATGTCGAGCGTCTGTCCGCTCTTGCGCTCGTCGGCCGTCTCGCCAATGCAGATGATTGCCACCAGTTCGTTGGCATAGGCGGCCTCCGCCTTGGCGCGCACCAGATGGTCGGTCTCAGCATGGTCGGTCCGGCGCTCGGAATGACCGACGATCACATGCGTGCCGAAGCAGTCGGCGATCATCTCGGCGGAAATGTCGCCGGTATGGGCGCCGGAGGCGTTCTGATGGCAATCCTGGGCGCCGATCATCAGCGGGCTGTCGTCACAAAGGGCGGTCGCCACATAGAGCAGGGTCGCCGGCGGGCAGATCAGGGTTTCGACCTTTTCGGAAAGCGCGCCCTTGACGCCTTCGGCCATGGCCTTGATCTGGTCGAGCGAGGCTCGCGTGCCGTTCATCTTCCAGTTGCCCGCGACAAGCGGACGGACATTCGGTGTCGTCATGGTCAAAACCCACCCCTGATATGTTTGGCCGGACGTATCAAATCGTCGGCATGATGAAAAGCACACGACAGGCAAATTGGCGGCAATTCGGGCGATATGGTGAAAATCAGGCGCACGGTTGCAGCATTCTTCGCCAGGCTTTGCGCGGCAGAGCCCGCCGTCAGGGCCGCGCAAGAATCCAGTTGAGGATCAGCCGCCAGTCGCTCATGCGTACCGGCGTGCCGTGCGAGCCGGTCTCGAAAAGGGTGAAACGGGTCGGATAGCCTGCCTTGTGCAGCCGGTCGTAGAGCGCGATCTGATCGGCGGCCGGATAGACGTTGTCGCGGCTGCCATGGGTGAAATAGAGGGGGAGCTTCGCCTTGTGCGCGGCGCTGCCGATGAAGCTCGGATCCGTGGCGCCCCCTAAGATCGCAAGCCCGGCGAGCCGACCGGCGGCTTCAGCGTCGCGCGCGATGCCCCAGCAGATAAAACTGCCCATGGAGGCGCAGGCCAGAACGACGGGCCGGCCGGGGGCGCTTGCCGCCGCATGGGCGATCAAGCCCGAGACGGCCGCGACGCCGGCGGCGTCGAAGGAGGTAACCGAAGGCGCGTAGTAGACGCCGCCGTTTCTGACCGCGAGATTCTTCAGCCGGTTGAAATTGCCGCCGAAGGAGAAATCGTTGATGCCGAGCCTGCGGTCGCCGCCGCGGCCGTGAATGAAGATGACGGTAAAGGCCGCGCCCTCGGCTGGCCCGACGCGGGCGACATCCAGGGGGCCGCTGGTGAGCGCAAGCGTTTCGTTGACCTGCGCACGCTTGACGGAGAGGTCGACATATTTCGACTTCACCCGGCGCTCGGGCTCCTGGTCACGGCCGTTGATGTCGCGCATCTCCTGATAGTCGACGACCTCGAAATCGCCACCATCGCGGCTGTCGAGGAGGATCGGCTGCGAGAACAACGCGTCCTTGAACGGCTTGACCGGCAGTCCGTCCTCGCCGGCCCTCGCCATGGGCGCTGAGACCGCCAGAACACCGCAAACCAAAGCACTGAACGCGATGGAGCGGAAATGAATTGTGGACATCTGCATCGAAGCGGGGTCTCCTTCCGGGATCAGGCCTTGCCATCGCCGATGCCGGCACGCAAAGCTTGACCGAATTCCACGCGGCAGCCTGCCGGTACCGTCGCGCCTGCCCAGCCTTTCTGGCATGATCCCGCTGATTCGCAAGTGCGACTGGGGCGCAAGGCAGCCTGTGATGCCCGGCCCTCGCCGATGACGTCGACGCAACGGACAGATTATTGAACGACACCATGGACGACAACGATCTTTTCGCCGCCCTGCCGCTCGTGACCAAGCCGGCGGAGGCACCCTCGGCTGCGCCGAAGGCCGAGGCGCCGCGCGCGACCCCGGTCCCGGCCGCCCCCGCCCCAGCGGCACCGGCAAATGACGGCGAATATGGCGCCTCCTCGATCCGCGTGCTCGAAGGGCTGGAGCCGGTGCGCATGCGTCCCGGCATGTATATCGGCGGCACCGACGAAAAGGCACTGCATCACCTGTTTGCCGAAGTCATCGACAACTCGATGGACGAAGCGGTGGCGGGTCACGCCAATTTCATCGACGTGCATCTCGATGCCGAGGGCTTCCTCACGGTGACCGACAACGGCCGCGGCATTCCGGTCGAACTGCATCCGCAGGTTCCCGGCAAGTCGACGCTCGAAGTCATCATGACCAAGCTCCATGCCGGCGGCAAGTTCGACGGCAAGGCCTACGAGACCTCGGGCGGTCTGCATGGCGTCGGCGTATCCGTCGTCAACGCGCTCTCCGATCTTCTCGAAGTGGAAGTCGCGCGCAATCGCCGCCTCTACCGCCAGCGTTTTTCGCGCGGCGTTCCGCTCGGCGGCCTGGAAGAACTCGGTGAAGTGCACAACCGGCGCGGCACGCGCGTGCGCTTCCATCCCGATCCGCAGATCTTCGGCGATCACGCCAAGTTCGACCCCGGATAGTTCTTCCGCATGGCCCGCTCCAAGGCCTACCTCTTCGGTGGCGTCGAAATCCGCTGGTCCTGCGATCCGAGCCTCGTCGTGGAAGGCGGCGACATTCCGGAAAAGGCGGTCTTCCACTTCCCCGGCGGCCTGAAAGACTATCTGGCCGCGACGCTCGGCAAGGAGTTCACCGTCACCCGCGAGATCTTCGCCGGCAAGAGCGAGAAGACGGGTGGTCACGGCGCCATGGAATGGGCGGTGACGTGGTATGGCGGCGATCCGGCCCTGCATTCCTATTGCAACACCATTCCGACGCCTGAAGGCGGCACGCACGAAGCGGGCCTGCGCATTGCGCTCACCAAGGGGCTGAAGAACTATGCGGAACTGACGCAGAACAAGCGTGCCAAGGAGATCACCACCGACGACGTGATGATCTCGGCCGTCGGCATGCTCTCGGTCTTCATCCGCGAGCCGGAATTCGTCGGCCAGACGAAGGACAAGCTGGCGACCGTCGAGGCGCAGCGCCTGGTCGAGAACGCGCTTCGCGATCCCTTCGACCACTATCTCGCAGATAATCCGAACGAGGCGGCCAAGCTGCTCGACTGGGTGATCGAGCGCGCGGAAGAGCGCCTTCGCCGCCGCAAGGAGAAGGAAGTCAACCGCAAGACGGCGGTGCGCAAGCTGCGTCTTCCCGGCAAACTCGCCGACTGCTCGCAGAACACGTCCGAGGGGGCGGAACTGTTCATCGTCGAAGGCGATTCGGCCGGCGGCTCGGCCAAGCAGGCGCGCAACCGCGCCAATCAGGCGATCCTGCCATTGCGCGGCAAGATCCTCAATGTCGGCTCGGCCAGCCGCGACAAGCTGATGGCCAACCAGCAGATCGCCGACCTGATCCAGGCACTCGGCTGCGGCACGCGCTCGAAATATCGCGAGGAAGACCTGCGCTACGAGCGCATCATCGTCATGACCGATGCCGACGTCGACGGCGCGCACATCGCCTCGCTGCTGATCACCTTCTTCTACCAGGAAATGCCGGAGCTGATCCGCGGCAACCATCTCTATCTCGCCGTGCCGCCGCTCTATGTCATCCGCCAGGGGGCCAAGACCGTTTATGCCCGCGACGACGCCCACCGGGCGGAGCTGATGCACACGGTGTTCAAGGGCAAGAAGGTCGAGATCGGACGTTTCAAAGGCCTCGGCGAAATGATGCCGGCGCAGCTCAAGGAAACGACCATGGATCCGGCCAAGCGCACCCTGCTCCGGGTCGGGATTGACGATGTCGACTTCGAGGGCACGCGCGATGCCGTCGATGCGCTGATGGGAACCAAGCCGGAAGCCCGCTTCCGCTTCATCCAGGAACGCGCCGCCTTCGCCGACAATCTCGACATCTGAGGCGGATTGGTCGAGGCGCAAGCCGTCAAAAAAGGGGAGCCGGCCTTCGCGGCCGCGGACGCGGATTCGACCGAATCCGTTGGAACGCAAGGCTCGCCGATGATTGACAGGGCTTGATCTGCCTTACACCGCGGCAGCAGACGACCAATTCACGAATTTGCATACATAAGTCTTGTCTACTTTAGTCGGGCCATTAACGTCCTTTTTTGATCCTATTCTTCGATTTTTATCCCTTGACGGTTTCAAACGGAAAAGAATCCTGTAACTTCAGCTAGATATTTTCAGAATTGAATTCGGGCGGGACTTTTGTGGCCAGGTTTTATTTTCAGGCTTTTTCGTCGATGATTGTCGTCATTGCGCTAACCCTCATTGATCTTCTCGCCCGGCGGGCCGGCGTCTTGGCACGCAGTGTTCTGGTTCTGACCGGTCTTCAGGCAGCCGTGCCGCCAGCGTTCGCTGATTCAGCGAGCTATAGCGTGTCGCTCAGCACGGAAACGTCGGTAAGCGATTCCATAATGCATGATGCAGGATCAAATGGCGGTTGCGGCACCTCTGAGCTGATGGCTGCGCCCACGATCACATCGGGCTCCGTGCCCGGCCTTTCTTTGGTGGCGGAGCCTTACTTCAGCACGAGAGCTGTTCTTCGTTATTCCGGCACACCCACGACACCGGGAACCTATTCGGTGACGATGGATGTCCCTTGGTACGACTGGATGTGCTTTTCCGGCTCGGGAACGGATGTCGTAACTGTCTCCTTCACGGTCTCCGGCCCAGCTGCCCCGACCGCCTCGGCCGTCACGGCCACCGTCGCAGCCAATTCCACCGATAATTCCATCACCCTGTCGCTCGGCGGTGGCACGGCAACCAGCGTTGCCGTGGATACCGCTCCGTCGCACGGCACGGCGAGCGCCAGCGGCACCTCGATCACCTACACGCCGACGTCCGGCTATTCCGGCTCCGACAGCTTCACCTATACCGCGACCAACGCAACCGGCACGTCAGCGGCCGCAACAGTCTCGATCACAGTCAGCGCTCCGACGCTCTCGCTCAGCCCGACATCGCTGTCGTCGGCCACGGTCGGCTCCAGCTACAGTTCCAGCCTTTCGGCAAGTCTGGGAACCGCGCCCTACAGCTATACCATCTCCGCAGGCGCGCTTCCCCCCGGCCTGACGCTCTCGTCCGCGGGTGCGATCACCGGCGCGCCGACCACCACCGGCAGTTTTTCCTTCACCGTGACCACGACCGATGCCTATGGCGCGACCGGATCGCAGGCCTATTCGATCGCGGCGACCGAAGCAGCCCCGACCGCCTCGGCCATCACGGCCACCGTCGCAGCCAATTCCACCGATAATACCATCACCCTCTCGCTCGGCGGCGGCACGGCGACCAGCGTCGCGGTGGAGACCGGACCCACGAATGGTACGGCAACCGCCAGCGGCACATCGATCACCTATACGCCCACGGCCGGCTATTCCGGTTCCGACAGCTTCACCTATACCGCGACCAACGCCACCGGCACGTCGTCGCCGGCGACGGCTACGATCACGGTCAGCGCACCGACACTCTCGCTCAGCCCGACATCGCTGCCGTCGGCCACGGTCGGCTCCAGCTACAGTTCCAGCCTTTCGGCAAGTCTGGGAACCGCGCCCTACACCTATGCCATCTCCGCAGGCGCGCTTCCCGCCGGCCTGTCGCTATCGTCCGCGGGTGCGATCACCGGCGCGCCGACCACTGCCGGCAGTTTTTCCTTCACCGTGACCGCGACCGATGCCTATGGCGCGACCGGATCGCAGGCCTATTCGATTGTCGCCACGGATCTGGCCCCGACGACCGCGAATGTCTCGGCCACCGTCGCGGCCAATTCCACCGGTAATACCATCACCCTGTCGCTTGGTGGCGGCACTGCGAGCAGCGTTGCTGTGGATACCGGTCCGTCGCATGGCACGGCGACAGCCAGCGGCACGTCGATCACCTATACGCCGACGGCCGGCTTTTCCGGCTCCGACAGTTTCACCTATACGGCGACCAACGCCACCGGCACGTCGTCGCCGGCGACGGTTACGATCACGGTCAGCGCGCCTACGCTCTCCATCGCACCGTCAGGCTCTCTCAGCGCCAGTGTCGGCAGCGTCTTCTCGCAAACCTTTACCGCCAGCAACGGAACCGCGCCCTACAGCTTTATGATCTCGGGAACGCTTCCAGACGGCCTGACCTTCGATGAATCATCGGCCACACTTTCGGGCACGCCGACCGAGGGCGGCACCTACACACTGACGCTGAGTGCCACCGATGCTCTCGGTGCCGCATCCAGCGTGGCCCTCAGCCTCACAGTCGACAGCGCCATCACCGCCCCGGCGATCGCGGCGGCGGCGACGTCCGGCCTCACCACCACGGTCGATCTGACCAGCGGCGCAACCGGCGGCCCCTTCACCGGCGCCGCACTCGTCTCGCTGTCGCCGTCAACCGCTGGCACCGCCTTGATCGTCCTCGACGACACCGCGGCCTCAAACGGAAGCGCCGCCTTCGCGGCCGCCCTTTCGTCCGGCCGATACAAGCTGCGCTTCACCGCGAACCCGACCTTCACCGGCACCGCCATCGCCACCTACACGCTGACGAGTGCAAGCGGCACGTCTGCGCCGTCGACGGTGACGTTCACGGTCAGCGCCCGGCCGCTCCTCAACAACGACGCAGATCTCGTCGGCCTTGTCGAGGCGCAGGCTCGCGCCGCAGCCCGCCTCGCCGACGTGCAGATCGACACGGTGCAGGACCACCTGCGATCCTTGCGCGACAAGGCGTGCCTGGAAAATAGTCTGCAGATGACTGCCGGCGACGGCCACGGCGGAACCGCACCCGTCAGCGCCAATGCCGGCTGCTCGCCCATTGCCGGCGGCAATCTGGCCTTCTGGACTGCCGGATCAATCATGCTCGGTGACGACGATCCCGACAGCGGCGCCAGCGGCTCCAGCTTCACGACCGTCAACGTCACCGCTGGCCTCGACTACCGGGTGAGCGAGCATTTCACCGCCGGCCTCGGCCTCGGATTTGCCAGTGACGAGGATGAGATCGGCTCGAACGGCACCACGAGCAGCAACAGGGCAGCCAGCCTGACCGCCTATGGTCTCTACACGCCGGGCAACGGCTTCTACATCGACGGCCTGGCCGGTGCCGGCCTGCTGGACTTCGACTCGCTGAGGACCACTGCTAACGCGGCTGAAGCTCAGGCGGGGCGCGATGGCCATCAGTTCTTTGCGGCTCTTGGCGGAGGCTATGACTGGAAATCGAATGGCTGGACGCTCTCGCCCCACGGCCGCATCAGCGCGTCCCGCTCCGTGCTCGACAGCGTGACCGAGACCGGCGCCGGCTGGGAGAGCGCGTCACTTTCCAGCCAGACGATCGACACGCTGACGGCAACGCTCGGCTTCGACATCTCCTATGCCATCCTGCTCGACAATGCCGTGCTGAAGCCCGAACTCACGCTCGACTTCTCCCACAGCCTGTTTGACAGCGGCGACACCAGCGCGACCTATGCCGACAGCAGTTGGCCCGTCGACTACGTCATCCCGGGCACCACCGACCGCAGGAACAACGTGATGCTTGGCCTCGGCGTCACCCTCATCGCCAAACAGAACGCCGCTCTCTCGTCACGCTACCGCGCCACCTTCAACGGTGACGGCGTCCTGAATCAGGTGTTCAACATCGACCTGAGCGGCCGTTTCTGATCGGCCGCTCAGGGGTCGGCCGGGCCTGGTTGTCGGCTGTCCGGCAAAGCACCGAGTATAAGACCTGTCGGCCCAGACGCCGGATGATGTTTTCATCCGGCACGCGGACCGGCAGGTCACGGAGCTTCTCGGGCGAAAGGCGGTCTTGCTTTGGCTGCAATCCTCTGTTTGAAACGGCATGATCGGCCCTAATCACGACAGCGACAGACGGACCTTGCCATGCAGACTGCCTTGATCGTCATGACCATCCTCGGATGCGACGACAACGTGACCCAGTGCCATTACGTGGCCACGGCGCAGGAGCATTTCGTGTCAGTCGCGCTGTGCGACGCGGCATCCGAGAAAGTGCTCGCCGGCTTCTCTAACGTCAACTATCCGATGATGGTGGCCGTCTGCCAGCCGCCGGAGGACCTGGTCGCCGGCCTTCCCGCCCCGCCGGTCGATGCCAACCGTGCACCGGCGACGCCTGCGGGGGAGGCGGCTCCCCTGCCCGGCCCGGCCGCAACCCTGCCCGAGGAAGAGCGCCGTTCGCTGGCGGCCCGCGCGGTCGGAAAGATCCGCGCAGTGCTGCCCAACACCAGCGACATCCGCATGGTGTTCGAGACCCCGCTTCACGTCGTCGCTGACGGCTATTCCTGGGTGGCGAAGAAGATTTCCCGCTAAAGGACGGTCGGCGCGCGCGGTTTCAGGCCGCGAGCGCCAGTTCGAGCGCGTGATCGCGGGCGCGGCGGCGCTCTTCGGCGATCGCCAGCTTGGCGACCATTTCCATGAGTTCGCTGGCCGCCGGCGACAGCGTGCCGAGGCTCGCCTTGCGCTCAACCAGCAGCGGCGCGATGTTGTCCATCTCCACGGATGCCGACTGCACGGCACTCCGCCACAGGAAGATTGCCTCGACGAAGAGGCTGCTGATCTCGCGCGACAGACCGACCGTTTCGAGAAGGGCGCGCACGGCGTGGAAGCGCGCGGTCGCGAGAATCGAACGCACGCGGCGCTCCTCGAGACCTGAGAGCGCGGTCAGCGCCGCTGCGAAGAAGTCGGTGCGACCGACACAGAGCGCATGCATCAGAAAGGCCGGTGTCAGCCGTTTTTCGTCCCGCAGATGTTCGACCAGGATCGGCATCTCCTCGGCGGCCACCGAGCCGAGGATCGAGATGGTGGCGGCGCGGCCGGCCTCGCGGGTGATGCGTTCGATGCGGCGCCCCCCGATGGCCGCCCGCACGAAGGCCGAGCCCGAAAGCGCGTCGGCGACGCAGTCGACGAGCAGCTGGCGCACGGCAGCCGGAAGATCGTCCCGCTCCAGCAGCAGAGCCCGCACGCCCTCATGGCTGCCATGGCGTTCGGCCATGCGCTTCAGCGTCAGCCGTGCGATGCTCGCCGTCGGGTTTTCCAAGAGAACGACCACCTCTTCCGGATCGCCGATTTCGGCGAGTGCGGCTGCGACCCCGCGCGACAGCCCCGGACGGGCGGCGATCAGCGCGCGGGTGATGGCATTGCCGCGGCCCGCGAGATCGACCAGGTCGGCATCCGTGAGGACGGGCGAGCGCAGAATCGGCAGCGAGGCGATCTCCGGCTGATCCTCGCAGAGCGACACCATCAGCGGCCGCGGGGCATCAGGCGAATCGGCCAGCCCCTCGGCAAGCGCGAGCCGCACCCGCGGCGACGGATCGTCGAGCAGATAGGTCATCGCGACACGGGCCGCACTGCGCTCCGGCGGCGCCATGGCCGACCGCAGATAGGCTCTCGCCAGCGCATTTGCCGCTCGCGCCCTGTCTCCTGCCTTCGCCGTTTCCACCCACCGAAGAAAAGCCGCAACGATCACTGAACAACCCAATCCGCGAAGAGAACATGCAAGGCCTCGAAGGCCACGGTTTGAAGCTAGCGGCAAAACGTTTAGAATTGGTTCACCATGTTCATTAACCCGGAGGCCGCCCTGTCCCCTTGCCGCCCATTGATCCTTTCCGGGCGGCCGATCCGCATCATTCTCGGCCTTCCCGCCGACGCCCTGAACGACGACGCGCCCGCGGCGCCGGAAGGCGTCGATGCTTTGGCCATCCGTTGCGGAACCGTCGAAGACATCACGGCCGTGCAGCTGATTCGCAAGGCGCGGACCACAGCACCGACACTCCCGCTGCTGCTCATCGTCGACGGCGCGGATAGCGCCGATGAAACCGACGCCCTGTTGTCGGCGCTCGCACCCGCGCGTCCCGACGGGCTCATCCTGACAGGCATGCGCCACGGCGCCGACCTGCAGCGGTTCGACGTTCAGCTGACCGTGGCCGAGGCGGCGGCGGGACTGGAACCGGGGGCAACCGCGCTGATCGCAATGATCGGCGACAATCCGGACGGTCTGATCGATGCCGGCAGCTTCGTCGGCCGGACACAGAGGCTGAAGGCGATCGGTTACGACATGGCCGGGCTGGCGGAGAGACTGGGCATCGGCCGCGACAAGGACATGCCGGACATGCCGGCCGCCCTGACGCTTGGCCGCGGCACCAGCGTGCTTGCCGCCGCCAGGGCGGGCGTCGCCGCCCTGGAGCGAGTGGACCCGGGCCTCAAGGACGAGCGGCTCGCCAGCGCTTGCCGCCGCGCGGTCGGCGACGGTTTTTCTGTGCTGCTTTGCGAGGAGCCGCGGCAGGTGCCGGTGATTGCCGGCCTTTATCGCTGATCCGGAGCGGCCGGTCGCAGGAGCTCGAACACCGGCTGCACCTCGGCATAGTCCATGTAGCCGAGGCGGCTCACCGGACGCGCCAGCGCAACGTCGAAGCGTCCGTCGCAGATCACGCCCTCGTCGATATGGATACCGACGACCTGCCCGAACACGGCGTGGCTGTCGCTGTCTTCGCCGTCGATGGTCTTCAGCGTGTGGATCTCGGTGACTCGGCATTCCAGGGCGGCATGGGCCTCGCCGACATAGGGCGCGTCCACAAGCCGGCCCGGAATCGCGGAAAGCCCGGCAATGGCGAATTCATCTGTTCCATAGGGCACGGCCACCGACGAGGCATTCATCGCCGGCACCAGATCGGCACTGACGAAGTTGACCGTGAAGACGCCGGTCTCGGTGGCGTTGCGCAGCGAATCCTTGCGACCGCTCGACGAGAACATGACGATCTTCGGCCGGTCGCTGACCGCGTTAAAGAAGGAATAGGGCGACAGGTTGATCGTGCCGTCCTGGCCCTTGCTGCCGATCCAGCCGATCGGCCGCGGCGCGACGATCGCCTTGAAGGGATCGTGCGCCAGGCCGTGCCGATTGCTTTGCGTGTCGTAGAACATCAGTCCGCGTCGCCCACCCAGCTGACCACGTCGGAAAGCGCCGGCCGCGGACGCTCGGTGATCGGGAAGGTCGTCGAGCCGACATGGATGAAGCCTGCGACCTTCTCGCCGGGCTTTACGCCGAGCAGCGGATAGGCGCGTTCGTCATAGGCAAACCACTCGGTCAGCCAGTTCGAAACGAAGCCGTGGGCATTGGCCGCCATCAGCAGGTTGAGGCAGACCGCGCCGACCGACATCAGCTGTTCCCATTCGGGTATCTTGGCATGCGGAGCGGCGGTGCTGATCACGGCAATCACCACGGGCGCACGGGTGAAGCGGGCGCGCTCGACCGCGATCATCTCTTCAGAGAGCTGCGGATTCTTCTCCAGCGCCAGCGCCAGAAGTGCCTCGCCGATTCGCGCACGCTCCTTGCCGCGATAGACGACGAAGCGCCAGGGCGCGATCTTGCCGTGGTCGGGAACGCGCACGGCGAGCGTCAGGATATCTTCCAGTTCGGCCCGCGACGGACCCGGCTCGCACATCTGGAAGGCGGGCACCGAGCGGCGCACGGCAAGATAATCGATCAACTTGATATCATTTTTCATATTCAGACACTTTCACGGCTCTTACGGCGGCTGTGACGTCTTGAAATTGCCACCGCATTGGGATTGAACTTGCTGCCATTGGAGAGGAAGTCAACCAGTTGTGTCATCCATGAACGGCCATTCCCTTGCAGCCCGCCTCTTTCTGATTGCGGCGACCCTGCTCAACGTCTATGCGCCGGCCTACGGTGAGGATGCCTTCAAGGCATTCAAGCAGCTCAACGGCTCGGTCAAGATGCCCAAGCTGAACGCGTTCTCCGCGACCCTGGGCGGCGGCCTGCAGCAGAATCCGGCGCGCAGCGTCAGCCTCGAAGCCCGATTGACCGGCGACGGCGAAGCAATGCAGCAGGGCCTGTCCTGGCGGGTGTTCTCGCCGATCCCCGGCGCCGACGGCAAGCTGCCGCTCCTGGCCAGCGCCGAAGGCGGATCGGCCGACTTCCAGCTCGCGCCCGGCGACTATTTCGTCAATGTCTCGTTCGGCCGTGCCGGTGCGACCAAGAAGCTGACAGTGCCGACCGCCGGCGATGTCGAAAAGCAGGTGCTTGTCCTCGACGCCGGTGGCGTGATTCTCAATGCCGTGTCCGGCCCGAACACGCGCATCCCCGCCAAGGACCTGAAGTTCGACGTCTATTCCTCCGAGCCGCAGGCCGATGGCGAGCGCGGGCTGGTGCTGGCCGACGTGCCTCCGGACACGATCGTGCGGCTTAATGCCGGCACCTATCACATCGTTTCCGAATACGGCGCGGTCAATGCGGTCGTGCGCGCCGACATCAAGGTCGAGGCCGGCAAGCTGACGGAGGCCATGATCCAGCACCGCGCCTCGCAGATCAATCTGAAGCTCGTCTCCGAGCCCGGCGGCGAAGCGATCGCCGATACGGCCTGGTCGGTCCTTACGGGCTCGGGCGATATCGTTGCCGAAAGTGTCAGCGCCTTTCCGGTTATGGTGCTGGCGGAAGGCTCTTACACGGCCGTCGCCCGCAACAAGGAGAAGATCTACCAGCGGGACTTTGTCGTCGAGGCCGGACGCAACGAAGACGTGGAAATTCTGCTCACGCAATGACAGCAAGAGCTTTTCGGCTTTGCCGTTAACCGCCGACGGACATTGCAGCCGCCCACCGGGTTCCATTCAGCCCGAACACCGCCAATGGAAGAGGCCGCCGGATCGCTCCGGCGGCCTCTTCGATTGTTCGGGTGCGTGTAACCGAACCCCGGATCAGGCCTTGGCGGCCTTGGCAGCCAGCTTGCGCTTGACGTCCGGCGGGGTGGCTTCGAAGCGCAGTGACGACAGGGCTTCGTCAAGCGTCATCGAAACCTGATCCTGCGAGCCGAGGCGACGGACGTTGACGGTGCGTTCTTCGGCTTCGCGCTTGCCGCAGACCAGGATGACCGGGACCTTGGTGACCGAGTGTTCGCGGATCTTGTAGTTGATCTTCTCGTTGCGGAAGTCGGTCTCGACCGTCAGCCCGGCATCGCGCAGCGCCTCGGCGACCTCGCGACCGTAATCGTCGGCGTCGGAGGTGATCGTCGCGACCACCACCTGCACCGGCGCAAACCACAGCGGCATGTGGCCGGCGAAGTTCTCGATCAGAATGCCGAGGAAGCGTTCCATCGAGCCGCAAACGGCGCGGTGAATCATGACCGGCTGGGTCTTTTCCGAGTTCTGGTCGATATAGAAGGCACCGAAACGCTCCGGCAGGTTGAAGTCGACCTGGGTCGTGCCGCACTGCCATTCGCGGCCGATGGCGTCCTTCAGCGTGTATTCGAACTTCGGACCGTAGAACGCGCCCTCGCCCGGGAGAATGCCGGTCTTGATGCGACCGCCGGACTGTTCCTCGATCTGCTTCAGCACCTCCATCATGACCGATTCGGCACGGTCCCAGAGTGCGTCGGAGCCGACGCGCTTGTCGGGACGTGTCGACAGCTTGACGACAATCTCGCTGAAGCCGAAGTCCTCGTAGACCGACAGGATGAGGTCGTTGATGCGCAGGCATTCCGCAGCCAGCTGCTCGTCGGTGCAGAAGACATGCGCGTCGTCCTGGGTGAAGCCGCGCACCCGCATCAGGCCATGCAGCGCGCCGGACGGTTCGTAGCGGTGGACGTTGCCGAATTCAGCAAGACGAACAGGAAGTTCGCGGTAAGACTTCAAGCCATGCTTGAAGATCTGCACGTGACCCGGGCAGTTCATCGGCTTCAGCGCGAAGACACGCTCGTCATCGGTCTCCTCGCCGGCGACCGTGACCTTGAACATGTTGTCGCGGTACCAGCCCCAGTGGCCGGAGGTTTCCCACAGCGACTTGTCGAGCACCTGCGGCGCGTTGACCTCCTGGTAGGTACCGGCGAGCCGGCGGCGCATATAGGCGACCAGCGTCTGGAACATGCTCCAGCCCTTGCCATGCCAGAAGACGACGCCGGGGCCTTCCTCCTGGAAGTGGAAGAGGTCCATTTCGCGGCCGAGCTTGCGGTGGTCGCGCTTCTCGGCCTCGGCGAGAATGTGCAGATAGCTGTCCAGCTGTTCCTGCTCGGCCCAGGCCGTGCCGTAGATGCGGGTCAGCATCGGCTTGGTCGAATCGCCACGCCAGTAGGCGCCGGCCACCTTCATCAGCTTGAAGGCGGTGCCGATCTGGCCCGTCGAGGCCATATGCGGGCCGCGGCAAAGGTCGAACCAGTCGCCCTGGAAGTAGATCTTCAGGTCCTGATCGGCCGGAATGGCGTCGACCAGCTCGACCTTGTAGGCCTCGCCCTTGTCGGCGAAGACGTCACGGGCCTTGTCGCGCGACCAGATTTCCTTGGTGAACGGCTTGTTGCGCTGGATGATCTCCTTCATCCGCTTCTCGATCTTCGGCAGATCTTCGGGCGTGAAGGGCCAGTCCTCGCGGGTATCCGGATGTACGCGCTTGAAGTCGTAGTAGAAACCGTTCTCGATCACCGGACCGATGGTCACCTGGGTGCCGGGCCACAGTTCCTGCACAGCTTCCGCCATCACGTGGGCGGTGTCGTGGCGGATGAGTTCGAGCGCGCGCGGGTCCTGACGGGTGACGATCTCGATGGCGCCGGTCTCGACGGGATCGGACAGGTCGCGCAGCGCGCCGTTCAGCGCAATGGCCAGCGCCTTCTTGGCCAGCGACTTCGAGATGGCTTCGGCAACGTCGCGGCCGGTCGTGCCCGCAGGATAAGTGCGGACGGAACCATCGGGGAAAGTGAGGGAAACGGTTTCAGACATGGTTTTCTCCTTATCCAGTCCCGCCAACCAATGCGGGTGGTAAAAAAAGGCCGGCAAGGCCGGCAGTCAACGGCCCGGGTGATAAAGCCAAACCGGGCGTGAGTAAAGATTATGTTGGACGATCATGGCGTCCAGAAGGCCCGCGCGGCCGGCGGCAGCTGCTCGAGGGCACGATCGAAGGCGGAGCCGTCGATGTGGCGGCGCAGGGCGACAGCGACATCGGCAATCGCCGTCTCGGTGGAGACGTTATGGTCCGGTCGCAGATCCCGCGCCTCGCGGCTCATCTCTTCGCGAGACAGGAAGGGCCTCAAGGGCTCGTCCACATCCCAGTCACTGACGAAGATCGCCCGCAGCACCGGCGGCAAGGCGTCGGCAAAGCACAGCGCTTGGCGGACTGTCAGCCGCCGGCGGAAGACCTGGAAGACCCCTTGCAGCATGGTATAGGCCTGGTGGGTGGTCTGGAGCATGGAGATGTCGCGCAGATCCATCATGAAGGCGTCGAAATCGCGCGAAGCCTGCCGGTATTCCATCGGCATCGGCATGGCTCAGGCTCCCTCGCCGGCCCGCTTGCGGCCCACGCGCCAGTAGGTCCACGGCGCCCACCAGCGGATCTCGCGGGAAAGCTCCTGCGGCACCGGATCGACGCCCCAGGTGCCGCCCGGGCCGCAGCGCCCGACGCGAAAGAGTGTCAGCCAGCCGCCGGACCACAAGCCATGGCGGGCAATCGCCTCATAGCCATATTCCGAACAGGTCGGCATATGGCGGCAGGAGCTGCCGATGAGGCTGGACAGCGTCAGCTGGTAGAGGCGGATCAGGCCCATGCCGATGAGGCGGTCAGGGGTCTTGCGAAAAGGTCCGGACCAGTTGCGCGAGCGGGCCTGGCCGGCGGGTTCCTTGCCGGAATGCCCGCATCCGGGATCGCTGCACATGTCAGCCGGCCGCGGCGACGGCCGCATCCCTGGATTCGATCTGGTCGAGGCAGTCGACCACCGCCTCGAAGGTGAGCATGGTCGAGGCATGACGGGCCTTGTAGTCCTTGACCGGCTTCAGGAAGCGCATGTCCTCGAACCGGCCTGTCGGTCCCTCCCCGCCCTCTTTCAGCATGGCAAGCATCGCAAGCCGGGCCTCACGGATCTCAGCCGGTGTGGCGCCCACGACGTGACGCGCCATGATCGAGGACGACGCCTGGCCGAGCGCGCAGGCTTTGACTTCATGGGAAAAATCGCTGACGCGGCCATCCGTCATCTTGAGATAGACCTTGACCCGCGAGCCGCAGAGCTTGGAGTGCTTTTCGGCGCTGGCATCGGCGTCGTCCAGCTTTCCGGACCGCTGGATATTGCCGGCGAATTCGAGGATTTTGGAATTGTAGATGTCGTCCATAATCGGCCTGGCACTTCCCTTGGGGGGCTATACGTTCTTCGGGTGCGACTGGATCGTTCTCATCCGCGCGACACTGTGTTGCGTGCGCATTCCTTCACACCCGGCAAGTCGATATTATATGTAAGGTCGGGTGCCGGTCCAAACAAATCGCGCGCAATCATGCGCCCTGGGTCGGGAAAAGGAAGAACGGACTTGCCAAGATGAGCCGAGTTACGCATTTACAGGCGGAAAAGTCGAAACAGGCGGTCCGGAACATGAAGGACCGGGAGACCATGGGCATGGATGCCATCGTCAACAAACTCCTCCCCGTGGATCAGCGACCGAGCCGCGAAGAGGCCGAAGACGCCGTGCGCGTGCTGTTGCGCTGGGCCGGCGACGACCCGGAGCGCGAGGGCCTGATCGACACGCCGAAGCGCGTGGCCAAGGCCTATCGCGAACTGTTTTCCGGGTATGATGCCGACATCGAGGATGTGCTCGGCACGACCTTCGAAGAGGTTGCCGGCTATGACGACATCGTGCTGGTGCGCGACATCCCGTTCTTCTCGCATTGCGAACACCATATGCTGCCGGTGATCGGCAAGGCACATGTCGCCTACCTGCCGGATGGCCGCGTTCTTGGCCTGTCGAAGATCGCCCGCGTCGTCGAGGTGTTCGGCCGCCGCCTGCAGACCCAGGAGGCGATGACCGCGCAGATCGCAACCGCGATCGACGGGACGCTGGCACCGAAGGGTGTCGCCGTGTTCCTCGAGGCCGAGCACATGTGCATGGCGATGCGCGGCGTGCAGAAATCGGGCTCGACGACGCTGACCACGACCTTCACCGGCCGTTTCAAGGATAATGCCGCCGAACAGGCGCGCTTCATGTCAATGGTTCGCGGTCGCTGACCGCCCTCACCTGGAAAGTATCATGGCCGTCACCTTCGATCCGCCGCCCGCCGACAAGCACGCGCTTGAGGAAGACAGCCGCTTCACGCCGAAGTTCGACGCCCATGGGCTGCTGACCGCCGTGGTGACGGACGTGCGCGACGGCGAGCTGCTGATGGTTGCGCACATGAACGACGAGGCGCTGGCGCTGACGCTGGAAACCGGCATCGCCCACTATTTCAGCCGTTCGCGCAACAAGATCTGGAAGAAGGGCGAAAGCTCCGGCAATCTGCAGACGGTTCGCGAGATCCGCACCGATTGCGACCAGGATGCCGTGTGGCTGAAGGTCGAAGTCGCCGGCCACGACGCGACCTGCCATACCGGCCGACGCTCCTGCTTCTATCGCAGCGTCAGCCTTGCCGATGGCGAGGCACGACTGACGATTGTCGACGACCATCGCCACTTCGATCCGAACACCATCTACTGCGGCCCGGACAAGACCTGACGGCCCATTACCGCACAGACCCGGCCGGCCACTAAACGAATTGGTAAACATCCGGTGCGCTAATGATGCACTGGGAGTTGTTCAGCCATAGGGGTTTGTGGAGATGCTGAACTGGAGTCTGAAGAACGGTACCGCGTCGCGGCCGGTGCAGTCCGCGGGAGACGGACAGGCGGTCGGCGTTTCGACGCCGAAAGAACCGGAAAAACCGAAAAAGACCAAGATCGCGCTCGCCCTCGGCGGCGGTGCTGCACGCGGCTGGGCCCATATCGGCGTGTTGCGCGCTCTGGACGAGGCCGAAATCGAAGTCGGCATGATCGCCGGCACCTCGATCGGCGCCCTCGTCGGCGGCTGTTATCTGGCCGGCAAGCTCGATGAACTGGAAGCCTTTGCCCGTTCGCTGACCATGCGCCGCATCGCCTCGCTGCTCGACCTGACGACCGGCGGCGCCGGCCTTCTCGGTGGCATGCGGCTGACCAAGCGCATGCAGGAGCATCTCGAAGGCTTGACGGTCGAGGACCTGCCCAAGCCCTTTGTCGCGGTGGCGTCCGAACTCAATAGCGGTCACGAAGTGTGGATCGACGGCGGCAATCTGATCACCGCCCTTCGCGCATCCTATGCGCTGCCGGGGATTTTCGAACCGGTGAAGTGCAACAACCGCACCCTGATCGACGGCGCGCTCGTCAATCCTGTGCCGGTTTCCGTGTGCCGTGCCTACGAGCAGCCGCTGGTGATGGCGGTCAATCTTCAATACGACGTCTTCGGCCGCTCGGCCGTGGTCAAGCATCGTGCCAGCGAACTGCCGGACAGCCTCGGCGAAACGCCGAAGGACCAGCACAAGGTCGGACTGACCGGGGTCATGGTCCAGGCCTTCAACATCATCCAGGATCGCATTTCGCGCGCCCGTCTCGCCGGCGACCCGCCGGACCTGGCGCTGCATCCACGCGTCAACGAAATCGGCCTTTCGGAATTCCACAAGGCCGGCGACGCGATCGAGCGGGGCTACGAAGAAGCCAAGGCGCGGATCGGCGAGTTGAAACGCATGCAGGAGGCCTTCGCCCGCTGAGCGGACGAAGGCGAAGTGCCGACGAAAAGCGGTCGCTTGCGCGCCGTCAGCCGGCGATATAGGCCTTGATCTGCTCCGCCTCGATCTCGACTTCGCGAATACGTGACTTGACCACGTCGCCGATCGAGATGATGCCGCAGAGGCGTCCGTTCTCTTCGACAGGCACATGGCGGAAGCGTCGGGTGGACATCACTTCCATCAATTCATTGACGGTCGTCGCCTCGTTGCAGCGATAGACATTGGCCGTCATCATCGTCGAAACCGGCTGCTCGAGGGCAGCGGCACCGGAACCACCGATGGAGCGCACCAGGTCACGCTCGGTGAAGATGCCGACAATCCGGTTTTCCATGCCCACCACGACGACAGCCCCGATCTTGTGCTCGTCGAGCGTGCGGGCAGCCTCGGCCAGTGTGACATTCGGGCCGATGGTGACAACATCGCGACCCTTGCTTTCCAGTATGCTTCTCACTGACGCCGACATTCGCTCCTCCTTCGCATCCACCCTTTGAGATCGGGGCCAGCACTCCTCCATGCAGCCGCGACCGAGAAATCGTGCCCGTTATCTCAGCGGAATGCAATATACCGACGACACGCTAAAGGGATCGGTTGCGGCCCGGCACCGGATCGAAGAGGGAAAAGAGCAAAAAGCCAAAAAGGAAGCCGCCGATATGGGCATCCCAGGCAATCGCCCCGGAAAAATCGCCAAACAGCGGCAGGCCGAAGGCAATGGCGATATTGCCGAAGAACCAGGCGATGATGAAGACGCGCACGGTGCGCTGCGACAGCGCTTCGAGAATGCTCAAGCGTACCGGCTGGAAGCCGGCATGGTGATGGTCTGCAGCGCGGCCGGACCGCCCGAAGGCAAAACGGCAGGCCGACCCCATCAATGCCGAGACAACGCCCGAGGCCCCGATCATGATCGAGGGCTGGCCCCAGTTGACCGCGGCGTGGACGGCGGCGCCGGCGGCCGCCGAGGCGATCCAATAGAGCACGAAACGACCATTGCCGATGCGCCGCACGACGGGCGTGCCGAAGGCAGCCAGCCACAGGCCGTTGAAGGCCAGATGTTCAAGGCTGCCGTGCAGCAACGAATAGGTGACCGGCGTCCACAGCCAGGCCAATCCCTGCTCCGAAAGCGGATAGACGTAACGCAACGGCAGGAATCCGAAGGTGAAGGTCAGCCACTCGACGGTCGCGGCGGAGAGCAGCAGCGCCTGCGCCGCATAGATCAGCCCGAGAAGCGCGAGCGCCGCGAGAATGGCACCGGGCAGATTGAAGACCGGAACGCGCTCGGGCCCAGGCTTGTCGTCCCGGTGGGTTGGGGCATCACCGAACGGCGATCGCGGGGGCAGTTCATCCATGCGGCAACACCCTTCGTGTCTTACTGGATGCTCAATAGCCGACCACAGCCACAAAAAAAAGCCGCCCGGGATGACGGGCGGCGATCAGGGCGACGGAATTGGACAGCTGCCCCTCAAATTGGTGCCGAAGGATAACCTTCGCGATGTGATGATCGTCATGTGCCACGGAACGCGCAAGGCCGCAACGCTCACAATCAATTAACCTTAATCCCACAGGATAAGGCGGCAAAAGCGAAGGAAAGCAGCGACCCGAAAAACCTTATGTTAACGGCTTTAGGGTAATTACTTAACACTAGAGAAATATTTCAGAACGGCGCCATGTATTCCTCTCCTGCAGCGCAGACCGGTGGCCTTGTCTCTCCTGCCCAACGGCGGGCGTTTCAGCGCGTTGCCGTCAATCTGCAGGGCCGGCTCATGCTGGCCAATTACGAGGAATATGTCTGCAAGGTCGTCGACATGTCGCCGGGCGACGTCCGCTTCGCCTGCGCCGGGTGCCCTGCCCCCAATGAGCGCGTCATCGCCTATATCGACCATCTTGGTCGCGTCGAGGGCAGCGTCATCAAGCTGGTCGAGAGCGGCTTCGTCATGTCGATCAATGCGACCGGGCGCAAGCGCGAAAAACTCGCGGCCCAGTTGACATGGATTGCCAACAAGCATGAGCTTGGCCTTCCGGAAGACCGCCGTCACGACCGTCTGACGCCGCGCGTGACACGCACCGAACTTCTGCTCGAGGACGGACGTCGCTATCCCTGCCGCCTGATGGACCTGTCGCTGTCGGGCGCCGCCGTCGATATCGACATCCGCCCGCCGATCGGCACCGCCGTTCAGCTCGGCAATATGCGCGGCCGCGTCGTGCGCCATTTCCTCGAGGGCGTGGCGATCGAATTCCTGACCCTGCAGTCGCGCGAAGCGCTCACCGAATTTCTCTGAACGTTTAGCCGGGAACGCCGTCGCGGCCCGGACGCCCCTCACCGGAACTCGAAGATCTGGCGGAACACCCCCGGTGCGATAATCGACAGCGGGTTGACGACGAGCTTGGGCTGTTCGGTGGCACCGGTCAGCTTGAAGGTGATCCCAAGGAGCCCGCGGTCGCGGCCGTTGCCGAGCAGGATCCCGATCACCGGCAATTCCCCGAACAGGCGGTTCAGCCCATAGGCCGGCATGAAGGTACCGGTCATGTCCATCTGGCCGCGCGCATCGCGCACGATCCCTTGGAACGTCGCTCCCACCTGCTCGCCACGCACAACTCCGTTTTCGACCCGCAGGCCGCCATTGCCATACACCAGACGGGCAAAGGCGCGCTGGAAACGGGCGGAGCTGACGTCGATATCCTTCTTCACAGCGGCATTGAGGCTTCGCCCGTCGGCGCCGGTAGGCGTCGACACGATCGACTGCAGCCGCTGTTCGTTTTCTACCCGGAAATCCCGCACATCGAGCGAGCCGCTCCAGATGCCATTGACCGATTGCGACAACTTGAGATTGAGCAGTCCGCCGATCATGCGGTCGTAGAGATTGACGAATCGCGCCACCGCACCGGCATCACTGGTGGTGACGGAGACTTCACTGAGCTCGGACGGACGACGAAGCTTTGCGACCACCGCCTGGCGGCTGTCGGTGACGCCGGAGAGATCGAGCGCCGTCGTCGTTCCATTGCGCGAGCCGTAGAGCAGCGACACGCCGGAAAGCACTTCGTCACCGAACCCGATGACGCGATCGATCTGGCCCTTCACCCTGATATCGGTCTTCTTGCCGCCCTCGCCGCCAGTGTCTCCGCCATCCGGCGACTTCAGGACCGAAATCAGGGAGCGAACATCGGCGGACTTCCCCGAGACGGCGACATCATAGACGCCCTTGTCCTGGCGTATGACCAGCGCATAGTCGTCGCCCGGCGCCAGCCGCATGCGCTTGAGGTCGGCCGCCACCAGACCGCGCTTGTCGACCACCAGCTCGCCGGCGGCGCCAAAGCCCTGGCCATCAAGCACGAACTTATCGATGGTCGTCTGGCCGTCGTTTTCCAGCGCCTCGAAAGTGGCCTTGGCGCTGATCCCCTGCCCCTTGGACCAGCCGATCCACGGCACCGTCAGTGTCGCCGACGACAGATCGATCTGAGCCGCCTGGCGCTGGTCGTCGATCCGTGACAGCTCCACCGTGATCGGACCGTCGATCAGATCGTCGAGTCCGGGCACGAAGCGGTTGCGCTCCGCGTTGCCGAGCTTGAGCTTGACGACCCGCTCCCGCGCCACCGGCTTGCTCTTGTCGACCGGCTCGGTCACGCGCAACTCCATCGCCACGCCGTCGATCTTGGCCTTGCCTTCGAGACGCGCCGCGCTCGGATCGACGTCGAGCTTGCCGCTCAGATCGCTGATGGTGCGGCCGGAATAGGGTTTGGCGATGTCGACGTCGGTCAGGTCGAGATGCGCGTTCCAGTCGGGATCGGGCGGGTTCTGGTCGGAGATCAGACCGAGACGGACGCGGGCCTCGCCGCGCACCGTGCCGGCGAAATCCGTAACCGCAAAGCCGGCGCGCTCGAGCGCGCGGATCGGTTTGAACGAGACGAGCTCGGCCACGGCATCGGCAGCGCCCGATACCGCAATGTCGATGTCGGCCATCAACGGCTTGCGGTAGACGTTCTCCAGCATCAGCTGTCCGCGCTCAACCTTCACCAGGCGGCCCGACGGAAAATAGGAGGCGGCTGAATGAATGGTGGTCACCACCTTCTGCCCGGACAGATCGAAATGGGCCGAGGTGTCGCGCAAGGGCGGGATCTCGCCCGTCACATTCATCCGGGCATCGACGATGTCGAAGCTGATGCGCAACTCGTTCTCATTGAGGTGCAGCGGCTTCGGCTCCACGGTCAGGCGGTCCTGCGGGATGAAGACCGAGATCTGGCCGTTGGTGATCGTGCCACCGAAGATGTTGGCGAGGACCCAGCGGCGCGGCTTCTCGGCGATCCAGTAGGGCCAGAGCTGCTTGACCACCGATGTCTTCATGTCACGGATCAGAGCGTCGAAGCGGACCTCCGGACCTGTACCAACGAAGCGCAAGCCCAGCGAGGCATCCATTGTTCCGGACGGTGTCGACACGGTGAAGGTATCGAGATTCAGTTCATGGCGATCGCTGACATAGCGTCCGAACATCTTCAGGGAGAACGGAAACGGCGCTTCGCCCGCCGCCGGCACGTCGGCACGCCCCTCCGAGACCAGAAGGTCGATGCCGAACCCGGGGCTGGTCTCGGTATTGCCCGGAAGGCGGTCGAGATCGATCAGACCGCCCGACAGCGGCAGGATCATGCCCCCGAACTCCGCGCGCGATGACGACAGTTCCAGTGTATCTTTTTTGAAATCATAGCCGAAATTGAGCCGGGCACGCGTCAGCTCCTGCGGAATCCCGTCGGAATAGATCGTGCCCTTGTTGGACTCGATCGCCACGGTCAATGACGGCGCCTGGTTGCTGCTGCCGGCGCGGCGGGCCGAAATCGTCACCTCGGCCGAACCGTCGAGCCCCTGGCGCGGATTGCCAGCGGCACCGCGTTTCAGAAGAAAGGGAGTCAGGCGTACATCAGCCAGCCGAAGCGTCAGCGACTGCGCATTGCCGCCGGTGTTGACGGTCAGCGCCGAAATCTCCGTCTGTTGGCCGTTGATCGACACGGCGCCGAAGAAGGACAGCGAATCGTCGGCACCCCGCTCCATGGCCAGATCGTCGACGGCAATCAGCAACGGCCGCCCGCCCGTCCCGGTCGTGGCAATCTCAAGCCCGCCGATCCTCAGCCGATCGAGCCCACCCTTGGCGATGAAGGCCTGGATCTGGTCGAGATCGACGAAGGCACGATCGAGGATGGCGGGAATGCTGTCGATGCGCAGATTGGCCAGATCCACCGGTGGCCCGGCTGGCAGCAGTCGCGCGTCGAGTGCCACGCCTTCGGTGACGATTTCCTTGACCTTGAACTCGCCGCCCAGCAGCGACACCGTATCAAGCACCATGCCGACCGATTGCGTGAGCGCCAGCGGGCTCTTGCCGCCCTCGGGGACAATCGCGACATTGCGCGCCTCGACGGCGAGTTGCAGGCCACTGGAGAAACGGATGGCAGTTTCGCCGATCTCGGCCTTGAAGCCCGGTCCCACGGCGGCGTTGAGAACCGTGCGCGCGCCGTTGGAAAGTGCTGAATCCAGGGCACCGCTCTCGACGACGGCAAAGACGCCGCCACAAGCCACCAGAATGAGAGCCACGATCCCGGCACAATAACGCAACAGGCGTCGTGCAAAGGTCGAATGCGGCGGGCAATGGACGATCAGCGGATCATCGACAAGCGACGACGGAAGCTCGTGCAAGGCCACGAAGTCCTGTCTGCCAAACCGTATCTTCTCGCCCCGGATTTCTCCCATGTGCCGGCGATTGTCTCCGTCGATCGATGTCGTTATCACAATCGCCCGTGGACGACTGCGTCGCGGACTATATATCGAGTGTGCCGACAATCATCCATAATGCGGGCAAAAGAAAGGTATTCCCATGGCAGATTTGACTGCAGGCGATATGGCTCCGGATTTCACTCTTCCCCGTGACGGCGGTGGCTCCGTTTCGCTCAGCGAGATGCGCGGGTCCCCCGTCGTGCTCTATTTCTACCCCAAGGACGACACGAGCGGCTGCACCACCGAAGCGCTCGATTTTACGGCCCTGGCCGATGCCTTTGGCGAAATCGGCGCGCGCGTCGTCGGCATCTCGCCCGATCCGGTGAAGAGCCATGACAAGTTCATCGCCAAGCACAAGCTGTCCGTGATTCTCGCCTCCGACGAAGCGCAGGCCACCCTTTCGGACTACGGCGTCTGGAAGGAAAAGAGCATGTACGGCCGCACCTATATGGGCGTCGAGCGCTCGACCTTCCTGATCGACCGCGACGGGCGGATCGCCGCAGTCTGGCGCAAGGTGAAGGTTGCCGGTCACGCCGAGGCCGTGCTCCAGGCCGCAAAGGCCCTTTGATGTCCGACATAGATGCGGCCCGGATCACCACGCTGCGCGGGGGCGCGACGCTCGCGATCCTGAGCGCCGATCTCGATGAAAAGACGGCACTGGCGCAGGAGACGGCGCGGCGGTGGCATGAGCGCCGCCTCTCCCTTCGCTCGCCGCTGGATCCGGAACTGCCGGAGCGCCCCGGCCGGCCGGCCAAGCCCGAGCTGGTGCCTCCGAAGGCAACCGAAAAGCGCTCGCTGCACACGCTGCCGGGCCGCATCGCCATGCTGCATGCGCTCGCCCATATCGAGCTCAATGCCGTCGACCTCGCGCTCGACATCGTGGCGCGATTCGCCTCCGAACCGGTGCCGCACTCCTTCTTCGATGGCTGGATGCGCGTAGCCTTCGAGGAAGCCAAGCACTTCCGCATGGTGCGCGATAGGCTGCGCGCTCTCGGCGCCGATTATGGCGACATGCCGGCGCATGACGGATTGTGGCAGGCGGCCCATTCGACACGAAACGACCTGACCGCAAGACTTGCGGTCGTGCCGCTGATCCTTGAGGCCCGCGGGCTCGACGTCACGCCGTCGCTGCAGGAAAAGATGCGCGAAACCGGCGACATCGACAGCGCCGACGTCCTCAAGGTCATTTACGACGACGAGAAAGGCCATGTCGCCGTCGGCGCCAAATGGTTTCGCTTCCTGTGCGCCCGCGAAAAGAAGGATCCGGCAGCAACGTTCAAGGCGCTGGTCAGAGCCAATTTCCGTGGTGCGCTGAAGGCGCCTTTCAATGACATTGCCCGCGCCGAGGCCGGGCTGACACCGTCCTTCTACCGCTCGCTGACCTCGACCAGCAGCTAGTTCCAAGCCCCTGAACTCGCCGCAATTCAGTCCTTGTTAACCTTAATCATGTCTAATGTTTCCACGCTCGACCCCTCATCCGGAGCGAGCATCAAGGGAGACATCCGTGGCGGGAAAGACATCCAATCCGGTCTTCGGCAAGCGGCGACAAGAACACATTGTCATCCTCGCCAGCGGCGACAAGATCCGCCATATGACGGTGCGTCCGTGGATGGCGGCGGTCGCCTTCTGCTTCGTCGGCGTCATGGCCATCGGCTATCTCGGAGCGACCACCTATCTCGTCTTTCGCGACAACCTGATCGGCGCCTCCATGGCGCGTCAGGCCCGGATGCAGCACGAATATGAGGACCGCATCGCCGCCCTGCGGGCCCAGGTCGATCGCGTCACCTCCCGCCAGTTGCTCGACCAGCAGGTGGTCGAGGAGAAGGTCGAAAAGCTCCTGGAACAGCAGATGGCGCTGGCCTCGCGCCATGGCCGGCTCGACGCGCTCCTGGATCGGGCGCAGGCGGTGGGAGAACTGCCCGAATCAGGCCCCGTGCCGACCATCAAGCCGGGCGAGACCAACAAGCAGGCAAGCCTTTCGGGTGGCGCCGCTGCCATCGAGAGCCTGCTCGGCAAAAGCCAGTCCGAGACGGCGACGTCTGCACTCGGCTATGTTCCGCTGACGGACACGGTTGCCGATCGCGCCGACCGGCTGTTTTCACACATGACGCTGTCACTGAAGGATATCGAGCAGGATCAGATCGATCGCATCCAGCGGTTGACCAACGGCGCCGCACAGACCGCTGAGGAGATCTCCGGCATCCTGGAACGCAACGGCATTCCGCTCGATGCGGCAACGGACGATACCCAGGGAGGGATCGGCGGTCCTTACGTCGCGCCCCAGTCGACCGCGTCGTTCAATGATTCGCTCAATGAGCTTGACGCGGCGCTGACCCGTCTCGAGGCCATGCGCGATACGGCCAAGCGCATGCCCTTTGCCAATCCCGCACCCGGCAAGGATATCACCAGCCGCTTCGGCAACCGGCCCGACCCCTTCCTCGGCGGGCTTGCCATGCATGCCGGGATCGATTTCCGCTCGCCGGTGGGCGGTCAGATCAAGAGCACGGGCGCCGGCAAGGTGATCGCGGCCGGCCCCGCCGGCGGCTACGGCAACATGGTCGAGATCGACCACGGCTATGGCCTGACCACCCGCTACGGGCACATGTCGCGCGTTCTGGTCAAGGTCGGCGACGACGTGGCGAGCGGCGACGTGATCGGACTGTCCGGCAATACAGGCCGCTCGACCGGGCCGCACCTCCATTACGAGGTTCGCCGCAATGGTGAGGCGGTCGACCCGATGATCTTTCTCAATGCCGGCATGAAGCTGACCACGCTGATCGATTGACGGCCGCCCGCAAGGCTGTACTGTCATCGGGTCCACAGCGCCGGATTGCCCATGGAACCGCAAGCTCTTTTCGCTTTCGCCCTCGCCTTCTTCGTATTTGCCGCGAGCCCCGGCCCGGACAACATGACGATCATGGCGCGCACCGTCTCGCACGGGGCAGCCTCTGGGATCGCCTATGGCGTCGGCACGGTGATCGGCATCCTGATTTATCTTTCGCTTGCCGCCTTCGGCCTGTCGCTGATCGCCAGCGAAATGGGCACGGCCATGACCGTGCTGCGCTATGGCGGCGCGGTCTATCTGATCTACATGGGTATTCGCCTGTGGACGGCGAAGCCGGTGATCACCGAGGCTGCATCGCCGGAGCGACGGCGCGATCTCGTGACGGTCGGCCTGACCGCGATTGCGCTCAATCTCGGCAATCCGAAAATGCCGCTCTTCTATCTGGCGCTGCTGCCGAACTTCGTCGGTGCCGATTTTGCTGCCTCGGACTATCTTGCGCTTGCGGCCGTGATCGTCGGCGTGGAGCTACTGGTCGTGGGCGGGCATGTGTGGATCGCCGGCCGCGCACGGCGTCTGCTGCGGACTCCGCGGGTCGTCAGGGCGGTCAACCGCGGTGCCGGAACGGTGCTGGCCTGCGCCGGGATTGCAGCAATTGCCACCCATCGCGGCAATTGATCCGCCTGTTCAGGCTTTATTACTGCAAATCCGGCAGTTTCCTTGACTTTCGAGCATTTTGGCACTATCCCGCGCTGACGTTAACGCCCGCGTTGAGGGCGGCACAATTGCGTTCGCAAGAACCGGAACGGAACAGATTCCCCTTTGACCACATTTTCTGACCTTGGCCTGAGCCAAAAAGTACTTTCAGCCGTCACCGACGCCGGCTACACAACGCCGACGCCGATTCAGGCCGGCGCCATCCCGTTTGCCCTGCAGCGCCGCGACATTTGCGGCATCGCGCAGACCGGCACGGGCAAGACCGCTTCCTTCGTACTGCCCATGCTGACGCTTCTCGAAAACGGCCGGGCCCGTGCGCGCATGCCGCGCACCCTGATCCTCGAGCCGACCCGCGAACTGGCGGCCCAGGTTGCCGAGAACTTCGAGAAGTACGGCAAGAACCACAAGCTGAACGTCGCACTGCTGATTGGCGGCGTGTCCTTCGAAGAGCAGAACCGCAAGCTGGAGCGCGGCGCAGACGTCTTGATCTGCACCCCCGGCCGCCTGCTCGACCACTGCGAACGCGGCAAGCTGCTGATGACCGGCGTCGAGATCCTCGTCATCGACGAAGCCGACCGCATGCTCGACATGGGCTTCATCCCGGACATCGAAAAGATCGCCAAGATGATCCCGTTCACGCGCCAGACGCTGTTCTTCTCGGCCACCATGCCGCCGGAGATCCAGAAGCTGGCCGACCGTTTCCTGCAGAACCCGGAACGCATCGAGGTGGCACCGCCGTCCTCGACCGCCAAGACCGTGACGCAGCGTCTCGTCGCCGTCCACAACAAGGACTACGAGAAGCGCGCCCGACTGCGCGACCTGATCCGCGCCCAGGACGACCTGAAGAACGGCATCATCTTCTGCAACCGCAAGAAGGATGTGGCCGATCTGTTCCGCTCGCTCGAGCGGCACGGCTTCTCGGTTGGCGCTCTGCATGGCGACATGGACCAGCGCTCGCGCACCGCCATGCTGGCCGGCTTCAAGGACAACCAGATCACCCTTCTGGTCGCCTCGGACGTCGCCGCCCGCGGCCTTGACATTCCGGATGTCAGCCACGTCTTCAACTTCGACATCCCGATCCATGCGGAAGACTATGTCCACCGCATCGGCCGTACCGGCCGCGCGGGTCGTTCGGGCGCTGCCTTCACGCTCGTCTCGAAGGCCGACCAGAAATATCTGGACGCCATCGAAAAGCTGATCGGTCAGAACATCGAGTGGCTGGATGGCGATCTGTCCTCCCTGCCCGCCATGGCCGAAAGCCAGGACGAGGGTCGCGGCCGACGCGGATCGCGCGACAAGGATAAGGATAAGGACAAGGGACGCGAGCGCCGCGGCGGTCGCCGGAGCGAGGCCAAGAGCGAGCCCGCCAAGGAACGTGAAGCGGAGCCCGTCAAGGCCCGCGAAGCAGCAGAAGTCATCGAACCGGCAAGGACCGAATCCGTGAACAGCGAGCGCAAGGCAGACAGGCGTCCCAACCCCGGCAACCGCAGCGCGCGGCCCAACCCGGCCAATGACGACCAGCGCGACCGCCGCCGCCACTACCGCGACCAGGATGACGGTCCGACGCCGGTTGGTTTCGGTGACGAGATCCCGGCCTTCATGCTGATCGTCGCAGCCGCGAAGTCCTGACAGCATGGCCAGACCCGGCATCGATTTCCCCGGTGTCGGCGTGGGGCTCGCGATCCTGCGCGACGGCAAGATCCTGCTCTACAAGCGGGTGAAGGCGCCCGAGGCCGGCCACTGGAACATTGTCGGCGGCAAGGTCGATCCACTGGAACCGGCCGAGACCGCCGCCCGTCGTGAGGCGGAGGAGGAGACGGGTCTGCAGATCGGTCGGATCGAGTTCATCGGCGTGACCGAACAGATCATCGAAGCGGACCGCCAACACTGGGTGTCGCTGCTCTACCGGACCGAGGATTTCGCCGGCGAACCGAGCCTCACCGAGCCGGACAAGCTTTCCGATTTCGCCTGGTTCGATGTCGACAGCCTGCCGGCACCGCTCTCCGCCTTCACCGCTGCGGTGATTCCCCTCCTCGCCGTTCGATCGGCCTGAACCCGCCTCGGGCTCAAGACCAGAGCGTCGGCTCGCGCCACATCGGCGGAACCTCAAGCGCTCCCTGCAAGGACGTCTGCGCCGATTCGAGCGCGACCGACTGCCATGCCGCCCGCCATGCGTCCGGGATCGGACAGGGCGTCATGATCTGTCTTTCCTCGGCAAAACCGAATCGGCCGTAGTAGCCGGGGTCGCCGAGCACGAGTACCATGGCAAAACCGGCTTCGGCCAAGCGCGAAAATCCGTCTTCGACCAGCCGCCGCCCGAGCCCGTTCTTCTGGTGCGCGGGATGAACCGCCAGCGGCCCGAGCAGCGCAACCTTCTCCTTATGGTCCGCCACCCGGCAGGGCGTAAAGGCGACATGCCCGACGATCTCTTCCTCGATCTCGACAAGCAGCGACAGCGCATCGGGCGCTTCGGCGAGCAGCCGGCGAACGAGTGGCACCAGGTCCTCCTGCGGAAAGGCAGCGCGGTAAAGTGCCTCGATCCGGGTGATATCGGTGCTTCGGGACGGGCGAAGTTCAGCCATCATCGATACTTCCTTTCTGGCGACCGGGACCAGGCGCGAGGTTTGACGTGCGCCGATCGCTGTTCATGGCCCTGCGCCATGGTCTTGGCGTCACGGTCTTGGCGTCACGGTCTTGCGGCGCGCTTGTTCTTTTTCGGTTCCGACCGCTGAGCCCTCAGCCCCGCCTCATAGGCGAGGCGCACCCATTTCGCCATCTCGTCCGGATCGTCATAGGCATCCTCGGGGACCGTCCAATAGGGCATGGCGACCGGATTTCGCCCCTCGCGCTGGTAGACCCACTGGCGAGCCCCTGCGGCGGCGAACAGCGGAGCCGACTGCGCATCGGCCTTCAGCATGAGTTCGTCGAACAGGTCGAGCGCGATGATCACGCCCTGGTGGTAAATGCCCTTGCCGCTGAACATGCGCCTGACGCTGACGGGCCCGAGCGCCGAAAAGACCTCTTCGATCTCGACCGTGTCCACGCCGCCTATCCTTTCAGCACGCCGCCGGCGGCGATGACCGCCTCGGGCGTGTCCACGTCGAGCCGGGCGGCAAGGCCGATTTCGACGTCGACGACCGGCAGGCCGGCACTTTCAATGACCGGTCGCGCGCCGATATCGCCCTCCAGTGACCGCAGGGCCTCGAAGGTCGCGCGCGGCAGGATGGCCGGGTTGCCGCGCTTGCCGTCAGCCACGGCGCGGACGATCGGCCGGCCCGCCTGCGCGCGAAAGGCCGAAATCAGCGTGTCGAGATCGGCCGCCGATACGCCCGGCATATCGGCGAGCATCACCAGAACACCGTCAAGATCGTCGGATAGGGCGGCGGCAAGGCCGGCCTTCAGCGACCCGGCCATGCCGCTCGCATAGTCCGGATTGTTCACCAGGGTGAGGTGGAGGCCCTCAAGGCTCGCGGCGATTTCGTCGGCGCGGTGGCCGGTGACGACGACGACCCCGTCGGCCCGGGCGGCCAGCGCCATGCGGGCGGAGCGTCGCACCAGCGGTTCACCCTCGAATTCAGCGAGCAGCTTGTGGGGGCCGCCCTTGCCCATCCGGCTCGATTGTCCGGCGGCGAGCAGCACGATCGCCACTTTGGCCGGCGCCGGCTCGCCCTCAACCGCAAGCTCCCGCGGCAAGGGCCGGCTCGGAATTTCCATAAGCAAGCCTCCCACGCCCAGCCCGGTCAATTCATGCGATGTCGGCTTCTCGCCAGCCATGAGCCGGCTAAGGACCCAGTCGAACCCGTTTTCCTTCGGAGAGCGCGCGCAGCCTGGCGCCCCGATCACCGGCACACCTTCGACCTCTCCCAGCACCAGCAGATTGCCCGGGTCGACCGGCAGGCCGACCTGTTCGACCGCCCCGCCCGCCATGCGGATCGCTTCCGGGATCACGTCGGCCGGATCGCACATGGCGGATGCACCGAAGACCACCAGCAGCCGGGGCTTTTTCTCCTCTCGCCGGAGCGCCAGCTCGATCGCTGCCGCCACGGCATCGGCCCGATGCGCAACGCGCTGCTCGAAGACGAGCCGGCTGCCGGACGGTTTCAGCCGCTGCTCGAGCACGCGGGCGGTCTTGTCCATGACCGAGACCTTGAGCGACGGCAGTTCCGTCGCAATCAGGTCGACCGAGCGGGGGGCGTAGGCGCGGAGCCGGAACGGGCGGCCGGACAAAAGCACGGCCCGCGCGGCCTCGACGCTTCGTTGCGCAACCGCGAGCGGAATGATCTTGATGGTCGCGACGAGATCCCCGGTGCGGACGTCAGAATGATCGGCCAGGCAGGCGAGCGTGATTGCCGGGTCGATGCGGTTGAAGGCGTCGACCACGGCCCGGTTGGCGGTGAAGAGGCCATTGCAGGTGGCGTGAAGATTGACGCGACCGGTCGAGGCCGGTGTGAGACTCATATTTTCCGGATCGATCGCAAAAGCGCAGCGCTCCGCGGCTTCGTCCTCGCCGAGGTCATCCTCCTCCCGCCGGCAAGCGATGACGCTCTGGATGCCAGCCTGTACGAGCCTGGCGAGATCGTCGTCGCCCAATATGTGCCCCTTGGGCAGGCGGCCGTCCGGCAGTTTCACCGCATGAGCGAGGATGAGGCCGAGCGCATCGCGGGTCGCGAATTCCCCGAAGATCATGCCGGCTCGCCCCCGCTGGCAGGGAGTGCGCGGCGGCGAAAGGCCAGGATGACGTCGGCGAGCGTGGCCACCGCGATCTCGGCCGGCGTTGCCGCACCGATATCGATGCCGACGGGCGCGGAAATGCGGGCGATGTCCGCTTCGGAGAACCCTTGCGCCATCAGCCGCTCGACCCGCTTCGCGTGGGTCTTGCGGCTGCCGAGCGCACCGACATAGAAACAGCCGGCCTTGAGCGCTGCGGCAATCGGAAAGTCGTCGATCTTGGGATCATGGGTTACGGCAACGAGGGCGCTGTAGCGGTCGAGCGGTCGGGCCGCCAGCACATCCTCCGGCCACTCGGCGGCGAGATCGACGCCTTCGAAACGCTCGGGCGTGGCAAAGGCGGTGCGCGGATCGATGATCGACAAGTCGTAGCCGGCAATCGCGGCCATCGGATAGAGCGCCTGGCTGATATGGACGGCGCCGATCACGACGATGCGTGGCGGTGGCAGATGCACATTGAGGAAGAGCCTGCGTCCGTCGACCTCGGCCGTCCCGGACTTGCCCGAGCGGAATCGCGCGGCGACCTCGATGCCGAGCGGCCCGTCGACCGTCTCGCCTTCGATCACCAGCCGCTCGTCTGCGGTGTCGAGATCGGTGACGAGGATCGCCCCCTCCCGGGCCGTACGCGCTGCATTCAGCCGTTTCAGGTTCGACAATCGCATCAGGAGAGCCTCTCGACATAGACCCGAATCCTGCCGCCGCAGGAAAGCCCGACCCGCCACGCGGTCTCGTCGGCGACGCCGAATTCCAGCATCTTCGCATGGCCCGATTGCAGCACATCGAGCGCCTCGGTGATGACGGCGCCCTCGACGCAGCCGCCCGATACCGAACCCTCGAAATTTCCTTCAGCATCGATCACCAGGTGGCTGCCCACCGGACGCGGGGCCGAACCCCAGGTCTCGACCACGGTGGCAATCGCCACCTGCCGTCCGTTTGCCATCCAGTCCTCGGCGATGAAGAGTGGATCTCTCGTCTGCATGTCCACGGTCATAGGATCCCCCTGGTTTGCTGAAGGAAGCGGCGCGGATCGGCATCCCGCTGCACAGGCCCCGACAGGGCCCTGGCCAGGTCGCCGAGCGCGTTCAGATTGTGGACTGCCCGCAGTTCGTCGACATGCGGCAACATGGCCCGCACGCCGCGGGCCCGCGCCTCGAAGCCCTCGAACCGCAGGAGCGGATTGAGCCAGATCAGCCGCCGGCAGGAGCGGTGCAGACGGTCGGTCTCGGCGGCCAGAAGCTCGGCGCCGTCGCGCTCCAGTCCGTCGGTGATGAGAAGAACCACCGCCCCCTGCCCCAGGACCCGACGCGCCCATTGATGATTGAATTCCTTGAGCGTCTCGCCGATACGCGTGCCGCCGGACCAGTCGCGCACCGCATCCGTGCACTGGCCGATCGCCTCGTCCGGATCGCGGTTGCGCATCTGCCGCGTCACATTGGTCAGCCGCGTGCCGAAGACGAAGGTGTGCACGCGCCGGCGGCGCTCGGTCAGCACATGCAGGAAATGCAGGAAGATCCGCGTGTACTGGCTCATCGAGCCGGAAATGTCGGCGAGAATGACCAGCGGCGGCGGCTGGTGCCGACGCTCGCGATATTTAGGCAGGATCAGATCGCCACCGGTGCGCATGGCGGCCCGCATCATCGCTCGCGGGTCGACATGGCGCGCGCGCGTGCTGACCCGGAAACGCCGCATTGGCACCTCGTCGAACGGCATCTCCATGCGTTCGATCACGCGGCGGGCCTCGGCCAATTCGCCTGCCGACATCTGGGCGAAATCGGTGCGCCTCAGCACTTCGCTGCCGGACACGGTCAGCCGCGCGTCGATCTCGATCTCCGGCTCGTCGCGTTCACGGCTCTGGCGTTCGCGCTCGGCAAACAAGGCGTCGCTCACCCGCGACGCCCCGGCCTTGGCCTTCTCCCGCTCGGAATGGTCCAGCGCCACCGGCGACATCATCGCGATCATCTTGTTGACGAGGTCGCGCGAGCGCCAGAACAGGCGAAACGCCTCGTCGAAGACCGGCTGGTCCTCGTGCCGCTTGACGAGCACGGCCGAGAGCGCGGCATGGAACTCCTCGCGCGAACCGATGCCGATCGTATCGATGGCGGCAATCGCGTCGGCCACCGCACCCGGACCGGGTTTCAGGCCGGCGCGGCGCAGCACCCGGGCAAAATGCACGATATTGTCGGCAAACCTCCCGTCGCCGATCGGCGGCGTCACGGCGATAATCCCTTCCCTCTCGCCGAAGGTCTGCATGGCTTCAGCCCGCCGCCAGCAGTTCGGCCTTGACCTCGGCAAGCGCCTTGTGACCTTCGCCGCCCTGGATACGCGCAATGTCCTCCTGGTACTTCAGCAGCGTTCCGATCGTATCCGCGATGGTCTCCGGATCAAGAGCCAGCCGGTCGAGTTCGGTGAGCGCGGTCGCCCAGTCGATCGTCTCCGCAATACCGGGATTCTTGAACAGATCGATGGTCCGGATCTTCTGCACATAGGCGACGATCTGGCGCGACAGCTGTTCGTTGCAGCCCGGAACCTTGCGACGGATGATCGCCAGTTCCTCCGCCGCCTTCGGATAATCGACCCAGTGATAGAGACAGCGGCGTTTCAGCGCATCATGCACCTCGCGGGTGCGGTTGCTGGTGACGATGACGATCGGCGGCTCCGCCGCCTTGACCGTCCCGAATTCCGGGATCGTCACCTGGAAGTCGGAGAGCACTTCGAGCAGGAAGGCCTCGAAGGCCTCGTCGGTGCGGTCCAGTTCGTCGATCAGGAAGACCGGCGCGCGTCCGGGCTCGGACTGCAACGCCTGCAGGACGGGTCGGCGGATCAGGTGCTTTTCCGAAAAGAGATCGTGTTCCAGCCGATCGCGGTCGGAGACGCCGGTTGCCTCGGCGAGACGAATCTCCAGCATCTGCGCGGGATAGTTCCACTCATAGACGGCCGAGGCGACATCGAGGCCCTCATAGCATTGCAGGCGGATCAGCGGCCGGTCCAGCGCCTTGGCCAGCACCTTGGCGACCTCGGTTTTGCCGACGCCGGCCTCGCCCTCGAGAAAGAGCGGCCGCTGCATGCGCAGCGCCAGGAAGAGCACGGTCGCCAGCGGTCGTCCCGCCAGATAGTCGTGCGCAGACAGGAGTTCGATGACGGCATCGATCGATGCCGGCAGGCCAGTGCTTGACGTTTCCGCCATGGTTCCTCCCCATGATTGGGAGGAAGCTTACAGGCTGCGATAGCCGCGGTCCAGATAGATGAGCGAGCTATCACGCGGACCGAAATGCACCGCCTTGACCTCGCCGAACAGCACGGTGTGGGTGGCGGTAACCTTGCTGTCGGTCACGCGGCAGTCAAAGGAGACGACGGCGTCCGAAAGCACCGGCGCGCCGGTCGAAAGCGTCTGCCATTCGGCAAGCGCAAACCTGTCATCGGCGGCAAGCCCGCCGAAACCGGCAAACGCATTGGCAAGCGCCTGATGGTGGACGCCAAGGGTATTGAGGGCGAAATAGCCGCTCTCGAAGAAGACGGCATTGTTGGGGTTGCCGTTGTTGAGGCAGACGAGAAGGCTCGGCGGACGATCCGAAACCGAGCACGCCGCCGTGATGGTGACGCCCCGTTTGATGCCTTCGTGTTCCGTCGTAACGATCTGCACATGGCCGGCATAGCGGCTCATTGCCTCCCGGTAGGCGACGGGGTCCATCTGCTGCGAATTCAACAATCTCTTCTCCGGGGCGCTCTCGCCCTTTTGGCATAGTGAGCGACAATATGGTCGTGAAGGATTACGTTTTCCACAACGCGTCGGTTTTTTCGCCGGCACTCACCCCGGCCTTTGGCGTTGCCGAGGCGGGGCGCATGCGCATAGGATGGGCGAAACGTTCAGAATAACAGGAAGATTAACCGAAATGCGCAGCCCGATCGTGCTGACCGTACTGCTGGGCCTGACCGGAGCGGCTCCCGCCCTTGCCGAGGGACCGAAGATCGCGGTCGTTGCGCCGCAATCCGGGCCTTACGCCATCCTCGGCGGTCAGATGCGCGACGGCGCGGCGCTTGCGGCCGACAAGCTCGGACTGGAGCTCGCTTTGGTCGACGAGAGCTGCCAACCTGGCAGTGGCCCCGAGATTGCCCGACAGATCCGTGACAGCGGCGCCAAGGCGGCGATCGGCTTCCTGTGCTCGGAATCGCTCGACGGGGCGCTGGCGCCGCTCAAGGACGCCGCAATCCCGGCAATCACGCTCTCGGTGCGCTGGAGGGGCGTCATGGAGGACGCCCTGAAGAACGGCTGGCCGCTCTTTCGCATGGCGCCTTCAACCGACGACGAGGCCAAGCGCCTCTCTGACGTGATCCTGCGTGAGTGGTCGGACGCTGCTCTGGCGCTCGTCGAGGACGGGACCATTCATGGCCGCGAACTGGCGGAAACCATCCGCAATACGCTCGAGGAGAAGGGTCTGAAACCGGTCTTCACCGACACCTTTCGGCCCGGCCAGGAGCAGCAGCTGGCGCTGGTGCGCCGGCTGAAGAAGGCGGGCGCCACCCATGTCTTCATCGGCGGCGACCGCAACGACGTGGCGATCATCGCGCGCGATGCGCTGGCCGAAAATGCGGCGCTGACGCTGATCGGTGGAGAGGCGATGGATGCAGCCGATCAGCCGGTCAAGCTCACGGACGGGGTCTATGCCGTCGCCCTGCCCGACTATGCGCAAAGAGCCAAAGCCGCCGCGATCGTCGACGAGCTGAAGAGCCGCGGCGTGACGGCCGAGGGCTATGTCTTGCCGGCGCATGCCGCCGTGAACGCCATAGCCGAGGCCGCGGGTGCGGCGAGCGCCCTCTCGCTGCCGCTGGCGCAGGCGCTCGGCGAGGCGCATTTCGACACCGTCATCGGGCCGGTCGCATTCGACGAGCAACACGAACTCACCGACAATCCCTACCGCCTTCTCAGGTGGCAGAACGGTGCCTTCGTCGAAGTGGGACCCGCCAGTCAGTAGGCGCGCGGCGCTTATAGCCGATAAGGCCAGAAGGCCTGGGTGAAGACACCGCCATCCACGAACAGCGTCTGGCCGGTGACATAGGCAGCGTCCGGACCGGCAAGGAACAGAACCGGGCCGGCAATGTCGGCAGGCGTTCCCACCCGGCGCAACGGCGTCACCCGGCCCCAGGTTTCGGCATAGTCCGGCGCTTCCGCCCGCGTGCGCTCGGTCTCAATTGCGCCGGGCGCGACACAGTTGACGCGGATGCCATGAGGGCCCAGTTCGACGGCCGACACCTTGGTGAACTGCTCGATGCCGCCCTTGGAAGCGGTATAGTCGACAAGGCCGGGAAAGGCGTGCTTGTTGCAGCCGGAGCCGATATTGACGATCGACCCGTCCTTGCCGGCAGCGACCATGCGGCGGCCGGCCTCGCGCGTGTTGAGAAAGCAGCCCTTGAGATTGGTGCGCATCACAAGATCCCAGCGCTCCTCGGAAAGCTCGAGCAGCGGCGACCAGGTCTGGATGCCGGCATTGTTGACGAGCACGTCCGGCGCTTCCCCGAACCAGGCCGAGGCCTCGTCCATCAGCGTTGACACGGCATCGGCATCACCGACATCGGAAGAGAACGCGCGCAACTGGCCATTGCCCGCCTCTTCCGCAACCACCGCCTCGGCTGCGGCGGCGTCATTGAAATGCGTGAAGGCGACATCGTAGCCCGCCGCCAGAAAGGCCGAAACAAGATGTCGGCCGATGCCGCTGCTGCCGCCGGTGATGATCGCTTTCTTGGCCATTGGCCTCTCCTCCTCCAAAGGGCGTCCAGATGTGGACGGCGACGCCTTTGCGGTCAAGGGCGCCTCGACACCACAAGGCAGACCATCGCAGTGTTGCCGGGGTCCGGCCCGGGTGCTATGGGCAGGCCAAACGCGCCGCTGCGCCCCAGATCCCGGAGTTTATCGCATGACCCGCCCGCTTCTCATTGCCCCGTCCATCCTGGCCGCCAACTTCGCCAAGCTCGGTCAGGAAGTGGCCGACGTCGTCGAAGCCGGCGCAGACTGGATCCATCTCGACGTCATGGACGGCCATTTCGTACCGAACATTTCCTATGGCCCGGCCGTCATCAAGGCTTTGCGCCCCTACACCAAGGCGGTGTTCGACTGCCATCTGATGATCTCGCCGGCAGATCCCTATCTGGAAGCCTTCGCCGATGCCGGCTGCGACGTGATCACCGTGCATGCCGAAGCCGGTCCGCATCTTCATCGCTCGCTGCAGAAGATCCGCTCGCTCGGCAAGAAGGCCGGCGTGTCGCTCAACCCGGCGACCCCGGTCTCGGTGCTGGAGAACGTTCTCGACGATCTCGACCTGATCCTGATCATGAGCGTCAACCCGGGCTTTGGCGGCCAGAAGTTCATTCCGCAGGCCACTGCCAAGCTCGCCCAGGCCAACATGCTGATTGGTAACCGCCCGATCGACCTGGAAGTCGATGGCGGCGTGACCGCAGAGACCGCGCCGCTCGTCACCGCCGCCGGCGCCAATGTGCTGGTCGCCGGTTCCGCCGTCTACAAGGGCGAAGGCGTTGACGACTACCGCAAAACGGTCGAAACTCTGAAGAAAGCAGCGCTCGAGGGTCGCCGTTGAACAAGGTCCGCACATGGCTGGCGATTGCAGGGGTAGCGGTCCTCGCCGCCGGCCCTGCCCTTGCCGGTGACATTGCGACCTTCCAGTCGATCGGCTTCTCGCCGGATGGCGGCGTCTACGCCTTCGAGGAGTTCGGCATCCAGGACGGCTCAGGTTTTCCCTATTCCAACATCTTCCTGATCGACACGGTCAAGGACACCTATCTTGCGGGTACGCCGATCCGCGTAGGCCTTGATGTCGAGAACGCCGGACTTTCCAAGGCGCGCGCCGAGGCGATGAAGAAGGCCAGGCCGCTGATCGACAAACACGACCTCTTGGACAATCCCGGCAATCTCGTTGCCCTCAATCCGGTCACCGAGGCCGACAGCGCCGCCGATCGACTGCGCTATCTCGACTATCCGGCCGATCCCGCCTTCGGCAAACCCTATAGCCTCGCGCTTGAGACCTTTAACGTACCCTCGGCCGGCCATTGCACCGACATGGTGGATCAGCTGATCGCTTTCCGGCTGAAGATGACGGAAAAGGACGGAACGCCGACTGCCGACCTCGTTCACGAAGACAAGGACGTGCCGGCGAGTCGCGGCTGCACCACCGGCTATCGCCTCGGCGGCGCCGTAACCTTCTCGCCGATTGGCGGCGCCAATGTGCACATGGCGCTCGTGCAGGTTCTCAGCCTCGGCTTCGAAGGCAATGACGGCCGCTGGATCGCGGTGCCGGTTCGCCCGTGACGCCGCCGCTGACCGCTCCCCAAAAGGCCGCCGGATTTCGCGCTCGCCTCGCCGCCAGCCGGCCACCGCTTCTGGAATGGCTGATCGGGGCCCTGATCTGGGGACTGCTGATCGCACTGTCCGTCATTCTCTCGGCGCTTGTCGTCCATCGTCTGCCGACGAGCCATGGGGCCATGGTGATTGGCCTCTACTTTTCCGGCGCCGTTCTCGGTTGGCTGGCGGCCCTGCCGCTCATACGCTTTGCCAGCCATGCGCGACCGCCGGAGACACGTTTTGCAGCCGCCTTCCTGTTTCTCGGTGCCGGCACGGCCGCCTTCACAGCGCTGCTCTTTGCCCTCCAGTACCGGCAGTTCTACGCCCAATGGCACCAGCCCTTCGGCACCATGATCTGGGTTTTCCAGTTTGTCTTCACCTCGGCCTCCGCCGTCTATCAGTTCGCCGTGCTTGGCGTCCGCCATTACCTGCCCTTCGGCCTCATCCTGCTGATCGCTGCCAGTCTCCTGCATGCGCGCCGCAGCCGTTGAGATTGCCGTAGGTCTTTGCTAAAGCCACACCAACTCCCAGCCGCAGAGAAAGAAAGCCGATGATCCCGCGTTATTCCCGGCCCGAAATGGTCGCCATCTGGTCGCCCGAAACCAAGTTTCGCATCTGGTTCGAGATCGAGGCCCATGCCTGTGATGCGCTGGCCGAACTCGGCGTCATCCCGAAGGAATCGGCGCGCACCATCTGGGAAAAGGGCGGTGCTGCCCAGTTCGACGTCAACCGCATCGACGAGATCGAGGCCGTCACCAAGCATGACGTCATCGCCTTCCTGACGCATCTTGCCGAATTCATCGGCCCGGACTCGCGCTTCGTCCACCAGGGTATGACGTCCTCCGACGTGCTCGACACCACGCTCAACATCCAGCTGGTGCGCGCCGCCGACATCCTGCTCGCCGACATGGACCGTGTGCTAGCTGCGCTCAAGACCCGCGCCTTCGAACACAAGGACACCGTCCGCATCGGACGCAGCCACGGCATCCATGCCGAGCCGACGACGATGGGCCTGACCTTTGCCCGCTTCTATGCCGAAATGACCCGCAACCGCGCCCGTCTCGTCGCCGCCCGCGCCGAAGTCGCGACCGGCGCCATTTCCGGCGCCGTCGGCACCTTTGCCAATATCGATCCGCGGGTCGAAGAACATGTCTGCGAGAAGCTCGGCCTCGTTCCCGAGCCAGTCTCCACCCAGGTCATCCCGCGCGACCGTCATGCCATGTTCTTTGCGACGCTCGGCGTCATCGCGTCGTCGATCGAAAACGTCGCAATCGAGATCCGCCACATGCAGCGCACCGAGGTTCTGGAAGCGGAAGAATTCTTCTCCCCCGGCCAGAAGGGTTCGTCCGCCATGCCGCACAAGCGCAATCCGGTTCTGACCGAGAACCTGACGGGTCTTGCCCGTCTTGTGCGCATGTCGGTCACGCCGGCGCTGGAGAACGTGGCGCTCTGGCACGAGCGTGACATCAGCCATTCGAGCGTGGAGCGGGCGATCGGCCCCGATACGACGATCACCCTCGATTTCGCGCTCAACCGTCTGGCCGGAGTCATCGAAAAGCTCGTCATCTATCCTGAGAACATGTTGAGGAACATGAACAAGTTCAAGGGTCTGGTGATGAGCCAGCGGGTTCTTCTGGCGCTCACCCAGGCCGGTGTTTCGCGCGAGGACAGCTACCGCCTGGTGCAGCGCAACGCCATGAAGGTCTGGGAGAAGGGTGCCGACTTCCTTGAGGAACTGCTGGCCGACCCGGAAGTGCGCGCCGCCTTGTCGGAAGAAGAAATCCGCGAAAAATTCGACCTCGGCTACCACACCAAGCACGTCGACACGATCTTCAAGCGCGTCTTCGGCTGATCTTTTCGAACTGCGACCGGCAGCCTTTGGCCTGCCGGTCGCCCGCTTCTGTCGCTGACGATCGGGAGACAACGCCGGACATTCGCCTTCCGCCGCCGTTCAGCGAGGCTCATCGCTCTCCCTCTGCAGCGCCTCTTCCACATGGCGCTCGGCATCCTCCAGCCGCTCGCCGCGCTCCTCGCCTTCGGCCGCCGCTGCCCTTGCAAGAAGCTGATTGAGTTTCCTGAGTTCGCTGTCATCCAGCGTTTCGATCCCGATGAACTGGTTTTCCGCCCGGTGGCTGGTCAGGATTAGCTCATCGAGCTTGGTCTGGATGGCGCGCGTATCGCGGATCTGGGCGTTCTGCAGAATGAAAACCATCAGGAAGGCGATGAGCGTGGCGCCGGTGCTGGCGAGCGTCTGCCAGGTGCTGGAATAGTCGAAATAGGGCCCGGTCAGCCCCCACAGGAGCAAAGCGCCGAGCGCGACAAAAAAGATCACCGGCCGCCCGGACCATTCCGACACGGCTGCGGCGAAGCGGGAAAAAATGTTGACGTGATCGGCCATCGCTTACTCCCTGCGCACGGTGCAGGGTAACGCCCTTGCCTGGCCTAGGTTCCGCCATTGCCCGGGCCAGCATGTCGCGTTGACTTGCCGCCGGTTCGCTCCGACGATAACCTCACATAGGGATCATTCGATGTATGAATGGAGGTGCCGTCTCTTGACGGCAGCAAGATCATGACAAAACCGGACAGCGGTCGTGCCTGGGCCTTTCCCGGTCCTTTGCTCGCCGGCCTCTACCTGGTCTTGACGGCCGGCCCGGTATTCCTTGCCGCCGTTCGGGGCGGCCTGGAAGCGCCGACGGTGTTTCCGATCATCGCCCGCGCGGCCGGCGTTGCGGCGCTCGCCATGTTCCTGATGCAGTTTGCCACATCCGGCCGCTTCGAAGTCATTTCGGGCCGGATCGGGCTTGATCGCACCATGGGGTTTCACCGGCTTGCGGCCATCGGTGCGCTTCTCATGGTGCTGATGCATGTTGTCTTCTTCCTGCTACGGGGCCGCGACGGAAGCCTTGACGCGATGGCGCAGCGCCTCGTCCTCTACGTCTCCAGTCCGGGCCTTGCGACCGGCCTCATCGCCACATTCCTTGCCTTGGTCCTGGTCGTCACGGGCAAGCATCTGCGCGGTCGGTGGATCCCCTACCCCCTCTGGCGCCTGAGCCACGGCGTTCTCGCCGTTGCCGTGGTGCTGCTCGGGCTCCATCACGGCTTTGCGAATGCCCGCTTCATGGCCGATCCGTTCGGCTCGACCGCCATGCTCATTGTCGCGCTTCTTGCCTTCTCCTCGCTCCTCATCGTCTACGTCCTGCGTCCGCTCCTGGCTTTTCGTCCCGGCTTTTCGGTTGCCTCCGCGCGCACCCTGAGCCCGACTGTCTCGGAACTGGTGCTGGAGGCGAAGCGGCCGGAGCTCTTCTCGTTTGCAGCGGGCCAGTTCGTCTGGCTGACCATCGGCCGACGCCATACCGTGACCGACAACCCCTTCTCCATCGCATCCGCCCCGTCCGATCTGCCGCGGCTGCGCTTCCTCATTCGCAATGCAGGCGACATGACAGCGACAGTGGCGGGACTGCCCGCGGGGACGCCGATCGGCGTCGACGGGCCGCATGGCAGTTTCACGCTCGATGAAGCGGGTCCGGGACCCATCCTGCTGGTGGCCGGCGGTATCGGCATTGCGCCAATCCTCAGCCTGCTGCGGGCACTGGCCGCCGCCGATGATCCAAGGCCGATCCGACTGATCGCCGGCGCACGCACGCCGCAGGATCATCTGGTGCGCACCGAGATCGAGACGCTGATGCGCGGCCGTGCCTTCCAGGCCATCCATCTGGTCGATGGCGGCGGCGATGGCCGGATTTGCGAGACTGCATCCTTCTCGACCGACCATGTCCGGCGTGCGCTCGACGGCCTGGAGGCGGCCGAGACGACGGCCTTCGTCTGCGGTCCGCCGCCGATGATGGAGAGCGCCGTGGCAATCCTGCTGGACGCCGGCGTGCCGCTCGCCGGCATCGTCATGGAGCGCTTCGACTTCGACGCCGGCAATGACGCGGTCTGCCGCTCCGTCCGGCGGCGCTTCATGATCCTGTTATCCGCCGTCTTCGCAAGCGTCGCCTCGATCGGCTTGATCGCCTTCATCTAAGGCGCCGGAGCGGGCGCAGAAATGCGGTCGGCACCCCGCAAGACCTCTTGACGCGAAGGGGCGCCAATCGCAGATAAGGCGGCATGAAAGCTTCCGACGCCGATATCCTCATCATCCCGGGTTACACCAATTCCGGACCCGACCACTGGCAGAGCCGCTGGCAGTCCAAACTGTCGACCGCGCGTCGCGTGGAACAGGCCGAATGGTCGAAACCCGTGCGCGAAGACTGGGTCGCCCGGCTGGTCGAGGAAGTCAATGCCTGCTCCCGGCCCGCGGTACTCGTTGCGCATTCGCTCGGTGTCCCGACGCTGATCCACGCCGTACCCCAGCTGAAGGCAAAGGTCGCCGGCGCTTTCCTGGTCGCTCCGCCCGATGTCGCCAATCCGGCGATCCGGCCCAAGCACCTGATGACCTTCGGTCCCTACCCGCGCGAGCCGCTGCCCTTTCCGTCCATCACCGTCGCCAGCCGCAACGACCCCTTCGGCACCTACGAACATGCCGACGACATTGCCAATGCCTGGGGCTCGCTGCTGGTCGATGCCGGGGAATCGGGCCACATCAATGCGGAGTCGGGGCATGGACCATGGCCGGAAGGAACCATGGTTTTCGCCCAGTTCCTCAGCCGCCTCTAGCAGCGACATTTTGCCCTCTCCGCAGGGCCAGTCATCGCTTGCTGAATTAAGCGGACCTTAATTATCGCCCTCTACTCTGACGCGAATTCGCGATACGTGTTCCGAAAGAGTGTCCGTTGCGCCAGAATCTCCTGAGATCCGAAAACCCCATGCGCGCGCCGGACCAAGAACCGGACGACTGGCTCGGCGTTCTGCCTTTGGCAAGCGCCATCCTCGACAGTGAAGGCCGCATTTCGCAGTGCAATTCGGCCTTCGCCGCACTCCTGGAACATCGTGCATCCTGTGATGGAACGCGTCTGGCAGATCTGCTGGCCCCGGCAGATAGCGCCCCGTTCCAGGCCGCAGTCGCAGCCGTCGTCGCGACCGCTGCGGCGAAGCGCGAGCTGGAGTGTTCAATACAGTCGACGGCGGGGCATTGCCGCTGGCTGCTGGCGAGCCTCGCACCTTTGCCCGCATCGATCGCCGGGCCGCACGGCGTTCTCCTCCAGCTCACCGACATCACGACCATCAAGGAGCGGGAAGCAGCACTTGCGGAACGGGAAAGCCGCTGGAACAATGCGCTCGTCGGCTCGTCGTCCGGCGTCTGGGACCAGCGCCTCGACACCGGCAAGATGTACTATTCCGACGTCTGGCGGTCGATCCGCGGCCTTGCCCCGGGCGAGGAGCCGCCCGATGCGGAGGCCTGGGTGGAACTCCTCCATCCTGACGACCGCGAGCGGGTTCTGCACGCGATCGAACGCCAGAATGCAGGCGACCCAGCCTACATGACGTTCGACTACCGTGAGCGCCACAAACACGGCCACTGGATGTGGATCGAATGCCGCGGCGCCTGCGTCGAGTGGAATGCCGAGGGACAGCCGGTCCGGATCGTCGGCACCGACACCGACATCACCGGGCGAAAGGCCTCCGAGGAGGCGCTCAACCAGATGTCCCGTCGCCTCAAGCTCGCGCTCGACGTCTCGCGCATCGGCGTCTTCGAGGCTGACTTCACCGCCGGCACCGCCGACTGGGACGCCGGGATGCGCACGATCTTCGGCATCGAAGACAGCACCGACATCGTGATCGGCGCGCAGTGGGAAAGCATGCTCCATCCCGACGATGCCGAGCGGGTGCTGAAGAAGGTGGAGCATCATGTGGAGAACCTCCTGCCCTTCTCCGACGAGTACCGCGTCTTGATGAAGGACGGCAGCACGCATTACATCCGCTCGCGCACCCTGCCCTTTATCGACAGCGACGGGCACCTGAAGATGATCGGGGCCAACTGGGACGTCACTGCAGACATCGCCCTTCACAAGGAACTCGAGCGCGCCAAGACGCTGGCCGAGGCGCGGAGCGACGATCTCGAGCGGGCGAAGGAGCGGATCGAGCACATCGCACTGCACGATCACCTGACCGACCTGCCCAACCGCCGCTATCTCGACGATCTGCTCGAACAATTGGCCGGCGAAGACCGGCGCGGCGCGAACGGGCTTGCGATCCTGCATATCGACCTCGACCGCTTCAAGCAGATCAACGACACACTCGGCCACAATGCCGGCGACGCGATGCTGCGCCATGCGGCGCGCATCCTGCGCGAGAATGTCAGGGAGGGCGATTTCGTCGCGCGCATCGGCGGCGACGAGTTCGTTTTTGTGGCCCGTTTCGACGGCGGCCGACAGCAGCTCTCGGCGCTTGCCGAAAGGCTGATCAGCCAGCTGCGCAAGCCGGTGCCCTATGAGGGGCAGGACTGCCGCTTCGGCGCCAGCATAGGCATCGCCTGCGATGCCAAGGGCCGCGTCCACCCGCGCCAGCTGCTCCTCAATGCCGATATCGCCCTCTATCACGCCAAGAACAGCGGCCGCGGGCGCTATGCCTATTTCTCGCTGGACCGCCATGACCGCATGAAGGACAGCCGGCGGCTCGCCGACGATCTGCTGCGCGGGCTTGAGCAGGACGAGTTCCTGCCCTTCTACCAGTTCCAGTTCGATGCAAACACGCTCGACATCGTCGGTGCCGAGACACTGGCGCGGTGGAACCACCCGGAACGCGGCATTCTTGCCCCCGGCTCCTTTCTGGCCACGGCCGAGGAGATCGGCGCAGTCTCCGACATCGACGGCATCATCCTGGAAAAGGCAATCGCCGACCTCGATCGCTGGAAGGCGGTCGGCCTGGACATACCCAAGCTTTCGGTCAATGTGTCGTCCCGCCGGCTGCACGATCCGGCACTCAAGCAGAAGCTAAGCGCACTCCCGCTGCCGACCGGCATCATCTCGTTCGAACTGCTGGAATCGATCTTCCTCGACGAGAACGACGAGCAGGCGATGGACAATCTGCGCTATCTGCGCAAGCTTGGCGTCGACCTGGAGATCGATGACTTCGGCACCGGCCATGCCTCGATCGTCAGCCTGCTCCGGCTCAATCCGAGGACGCTCAAGATCGACCGGGAACTGGTTCAAAAAGTGGCGGATTCACGCTCGCGTCGCAGCCTGGTCGGCTCGATCATCGATATCGGCCGGTCGCTCGGCATCCGGGTTGTGGCGGAAGGGGTGGAAACGGCAGGACATGTTCGCGTGCTGCGCGCGCTCGGCTGCGACGTCCTGCAGGGATTCGGACTGGCCATGCCCATGGCGTTCGACGACACCGTCGACTTCATTCGCCATCAGGCCTGGCGCCGGACGGATCTGCCTTCATGACCAGGCGCCTCTCGGGCGCCCGGTCCAGTAATTCAGTTGGTCTGAGAGATCATTCGGCCTGAAGCTGCTCGGCGGCAACCGCCAGAAGCTCGCGCATCTTGGCGCGGATCTCTTCATCCGTAACCGCAACGCCGCCTTCTTTCAGGTCGGCACTGACCTTGCGCAGCACGTCCTCGTCACCGGCTTCCTCGAAATCGGAGGCGATAACCTCCTTGGCATAGGCGTCGACATCGGCCTTGCCGAGCAGACCGCCGGCCCACTGACCGAGCAACTTGTTGCGCCGCGCCTCCGCCCTGAAACGGAGCTCCTGATCGTGCGCGAACTTGTTCTCGAATGCCTTTTCGCGATCACTCATGCCGCTCATTTGCGTCTCCCAAAATATGCCGCCACCATGCGTGGTTTTCGGACACCCATTAATCAAATGGCGACCCAAAGTGCAATGCAAACTTACTTGATTTCCCAAGCGGGCCTTCGCTTTGGACGATTTCGATGCGGCCGACAACTGTTGCATTGTGAAAAGCCGTCTTTTCCGCTAAGGGACCGCTTCAACGATCCACTTGCGTCCCGGTGTGTGACGCCAACAACAGAGAAAAACCAGCCATGAACCGTCGCCGCCGTGTTTACGAAGGCAAGGCCAAGATCCTGTACGAGGGTCCGGAGCCCGGCACGCTGATCCAGTTCTTCAAGGACGACGCCACCGCCTTCAACAAGAAGAAGCATGAGGTGATCGACGGAAAGGGCGTGCTCAACAACCGTATTTCCGAATACCTTTTCACGCATCTCAACAAGATCGGCATCCCGACCCATTTCATCCGCCGGATGAACATGCGCGAGCAGCTGATCAAGGAAGTGGAGATGATCCCGCTCGAGATCGTCGTGCGCAACGTCGCCGCCGGCTCCCTCGCCAAACGGCTGGGCATCGATGAAGGCATCGTATTGCCGCGCTCGATCATCGAATTCTACTACAAGTCCGATGCGCTGGCCGACCCGATGGTTTCGGAAGAACACATCACCGCCTTCGGCTGGGCCAATCCGGCCGAGCTTGACGACATCATGGCGCTCGCCATCCGTGTCAACGACTTCCTGTCGGGCCTGTTTCTGGGCATCGGCATTCAGCTCGTCGACTTCAAGATCGAGTGTGGACGCCTGTATGAAGGCGACATGATGCGCATCATCCTCGCCGACGAGATTTCGCCGGACAGCTGCCGGCTTTGGGATATCGAAACCCACGAAAAGCTCGACAAGGATCGCTTCCGCCAGGATCTCGGCGGTCTGCTCGAAGCCTATCAGGAAGTCGCCAAGCGACTCGGAATCATCAATGAAAACGAGCCACTGCGCGGTACCGGCCCCGTGCTGGTGAAGTGACAAGTCCAGGGAGACTGAAAGAGTGATCAAGGCACGCGTGACCGTAACCCTCAAGAACGGCGTTCTCGATCCCCAGGGCAAGGCGATCGAAGGCGCACTCGGCGCCCTCGGCTTCGACGGCGTCGGCCATGTCCGCCAGGGCAAGGTGTTCGACCTCGAGCTCGAAGGCACCGACAAGGCCAAGGCCGAAGCCGACCTCAAGGCCATGTGCGAAAAGCTCCTCGCCAACACTGTCATCGAGAACTATACTATCGCCATCGCCTGAAGGTTGAGGAGCGATGGCATGGCGGACCAGACGCAGGAACTGATGTTCGAAATCTTGCGAAAACTGCAAGCCGACATCACGACGATCAAGGAAGGTCAGCGCGACGCACGCCAGGACATTGTCTCGTTGCGCAACTACATGCATGTCCTGCAAGGCGATTTCAATAATATGCGCGGAACGATGACTCAGGTTCTCGACCGCCTCGATCACATCGAAAATCGCCTGGAGCTGCGGGAGCTCCAGGAAGCACAAGCAAGGTTTGAGCCCCACCCATGAAATCCGCCGTTCTGCAACTCCCAGGCCTCAACCGCGATCGCGATATGATCGCCGCGCTGACCAAGATCTCGGGGACGGCCCCGGTCACCATTTGGCAGACCGAGACGACGCTTCCCGATGTTGACCTGATCGTCATTCCGGGCGGCTTCTCCTATGGCGACTACCTGCGTTGTGGCGCAATCGCTGCCCGCATGCCGGTCATGCAGGCCGTCAAGGCGGCAGCGGAACGCGGTACGAAGGTTCTCGGCGTCTGCAACGGCTTCCAGATCCTGCTCGAGGCGGGCCTCCTGCCGGGCGCCCTGATGCGCAATGCGTCGCTGAAGTTCGTCTGCAAGGAAATCAAACTCGAGGTGGTCAACGCCGAGACCGACTTCACCCGCGCCTACGCCAAGGGCCAGATCATCCGCTGCCCGGTCGCCCATCACGACGGCAACTACTTCGCCGACGCCGACACGCTGAAGGCGATCGAAGGCAACGGCCAGGTGGTGTTCCGCTATGCCGACGGCACCAATCCCAACGGCTCGATCAACGACATTGCCGGCGTCATGAACGAGAAGGGCAACGTGCTCGGCATGATGCCGCATCCGGAAAACCTGATCGAAGCTGCCCATGGCGGCAATGATGGTCGCGGCATCTTCGCCTCGGCACTGGACGTAATCGCCGCTTAACCAGACCAATGTTAGAAGGCCGGGCTCATAACCGGAAAGCACCCCGCATGCGCCCTGCCCTCAGCCTCGCCCTTCTCCCGCTCCTTACGCTTGCCGCTTGCCAGACGCAGCCGAAGACGCCTCAGGCGCACGGGCAATCGGCGCTCGATGTCATGGAGCGCGTGGCGGTCGGCGCCAACAATTGCTGGATCAAGTCCGGCGACCCGGCCTTCAAGGCCTATTCCATGGCCCCGGAGCTCAACTCGTTTTCCGGCAAGCCGCGCATCCTTCTGGTGCGCAAGGGCTCCAGCGACATCCGCCCGCTGCTGGTCGTTCAGGCCGAGGGCAAGCCGGCCCGGCTCGACGCATTTGGCCCGATGATGAGCGAGCCGGTTGCCGGACGCATCGCTGCGGACGTGCGCCGCTGGTCGAGCGGCGACAAGGGTTGCTGATCGACACAACTGCTTTTATCGACGTATGCGGCAAGATCGCCGTCGCAGTTCACGAAAACGTGTGATAGCGTCTCGCGAACCTGCCGGGAATCGAGCTGAAACGATGAACAGAATCGACATCTGCCTGCGACTTACCTTGAGTGCTCTTGCGCTGACCTTCGTGCCGCTTGCCGGCCGACCGGCGATGGCTGCTGATTGGTCCATCAAGGAAGTACGCGCCGGCGTGACCGGTTCGATCCAGGCCCGCAGTACCTTCGAGCCCGGCTTCTTCCCGACCGTCGCCCTCTACTTCGACCCGCTGGACCAAGCCAATGCCGTTACCTGGCAGGAGACGATTCTTCGGCCGCGCGTGCATGCCGGCGTGTCGGTCAGCACCGCCGGAGAAGCAAGCCAAGTCTTCGCCGGGCTTAACTGGACCGTCAACGTCACCGATCGCTTCTACATCGACCTTGGGTTTGGCGGCGCCGCCCACAACGGCGACAACGAAGACGACGGCAGCAGCGGACCTAAACTCGGCTGCACGCTGATGTTCCGCGAATATGCGGCGGCCGGCTTCCGCCTGACCGACAAGCTCGATATCGTCGCATCCATTGATCACTCGTCGAATGCTGACCTTTGCGATCCCAATGACGGCATCAGCCACGCAGGCCTTGCCCTCGCCTACAAGTTCTAAGGTTCAAAGACCCATCTACGGCGGCGACCATTTCGGGCCGGGCCTATGGCCTTGATCGCCGACCGGACTGCGGCACCGCCGTCCGATCACAGCATAAGCAACCGCGACTTCTGAACCTCCCGCTCGGCATCGATCCGCGTCAAACCGATATCGCGCAACTGATCGTCGGTAAGATCGTGCAATGCGAGGCGTCCGGCCCGCTTCATTTGCCAATGGGCAAGCCCCTGCCATAGCCGCGCAAGAAACTGCGTCGGGCGCACCGCAGGCGTTAGCATGTCGCCCGGAGAGCGAAACAGCGTCTCACGGGCATAACCATCCGGGTACATTGTATCAATTGAACTCATATATCGAGCTGAGTCGGTCATGCCGGACCTCTTTTTTTGCGAATGATATTGATATAATCGCTCTATATTGACCGAATTGACCTGACAATGTAGTGGATTGTCATGATGACAAATTGGCTACCCGACCTTCAGCAAGGCAAAGGCCCGATCTATGTGCGTCTCGCCGACCAGATCGAGTCCGCGATCGCCGGCGGAACCCTGCCGGCCGGCGCCAAGCTGCCGCCGCAACGAAACCTCGCCTTCGATCTCGGGATCACGATCGGCACGGTCAGCCGCGCCTATGCGCTGGTGCATGAACGCGGGCTGGTGAGCGGCGAGGTCGGACGCGGTACCTTCGTCCGCGACCGGCATGGGGCGCCGCCCGAGGCCAATCTCGACCCGGTCGCGGCCGCCCTCGTCGGTACGCGCGTGATCGCGCCGCCGCCGGGCAAGATCCGTCTCGACAGCACGGCGGCTCCCGATGTCGGTCAGGGCCCGACCCTGCAGGAACACATTGCGGCGATCCTCCGAGACAACCCTTCGGATATTGCAAGCTACACGCGCAGCTTTCCGGATCATTGGTTCGAAGCGGGTGCGCGCTGGCTGGCCAAGGGCGACTGGGCTCCTGCCCCGCGCGACATCGTGCCGACCCTTGGGGCCCACGCCGGCATCATGGCGGTGCTGACGGCGGTGACATCGCCGGGCGACAAGGTGGTGTTTGAGCATCTGACCTATTCGCAGGTCAGCCGTGCGGCTGGACTGACCGGGCGTCGAACGGTCCTCGTCGACAGCGATGAACAAGGGGTGATCCCCTCGGATTTCGAGCGGGTCTGCGCCCAGCAGCATCCAAAGGTCGCGTTTCTCATGTCGTCATCGCAGAACCCGACGCTCGCGACGCTGCCGCTTGAGCGGCGGCAGGCAATCGCCGAAATTGCGCGGCGTCACAGTGTCTGGCTGATCGAGGACGACCTCTACGGCGCCATGTCGGGCGAGCCGGTCGCGCCGCTGGCGGCGATTTGCCCCGAACGCACCTTCTTCGTCGGCAGCCTCTCAAAATCCGTCGCCGCCGGCGTGCGTGGCGGTTGGGTAGCCTGTCCGCCGCATTTTGCCCAGCGCGTGCGCATCGCCCACAAGATGATGACCGGCGGCATGCCTTTTCTGCTTGCCGAACTCTGCGCGCGGCTGGTGCTCTCTGGAGAAGCGTTTGCCATTCGGGCGCGCTGCGTGGGCGAGATCGCAGCACGCGAGGCACTGGCCCGCGAATATTTCGAGGGCTTCGACTTCGTGTCGCACCCTTCGGTTCCCTTCCTCTGGCTCGGTCTGCCGGAGCCCTGGCTGTCCGGCACGTTCAAGAATGCCGCCCTCACCGAAGGTGTGCTCATCGACGACGAGGACGAGTTCAAGGCGGGCCGTTCGGAGAAGGTTTTCCACCGGGCGCGGATCGGCTTTTCCTCACCACTCAGCCGGGAGGAGGCCCGCAACGGATTCATCATCCTTCGTCGCCTGCTGGAGAATGGCGGCGCGGGTTACGACAGCGTCAGCTGACGGCTTCGGGTCCTCGGTCAGCCCCTTTCGACGAAGGTATGGACAGAGCCGCCGACCGACCGCATTTTCCTGTCGCACCATCGGCCTTCATAGGCTAAAGAAGCGCCGAAACCCCGATTTCCGGCAGGCTATCCAGGACCAGCGATGACGATCCCCAACACGATCCAGATCACCCCCGAACTCGTAGCTTCCCACGGCTTGAAGCCTGACGAGTATGAGCGGATCCTCGCACTGATCGGTCGTGAACCGACCTTTACCGAACTCGGCATTTTTTCGGCCATGTGGAACGAGCACTGCTCCTACAAGTCCTCGAAGAAGTGGCTGAAGACGCTGCCGACCAAGGGGCCGCGCGTGATCCAGGGTCCCGGTGAAAATGCCGGCGTCGTCGATATCGACGACGGCGACTGCGTCGTCTTCAAGATGGAGAGCCACAACCATCCGTCCTACATCGAGCCCTACCAGGGTGCTGCGACCGGCGTCGGCGGCATTCTGCGTGACGTCTTCACCATGGGCGCCCGTCCTGTTGCGGCCATGAACGCCCTGCGCTTCGGCGCCCCGGACCATCCGAAGACCCGCCACCTCGTCTCGGGCGTCGTCGCCGGCGTCGGCGGCTACGGCAATTCCTTCGGCGTGCCGACGGTCGGCGGCGAGGTCGAATTCGATCCGCGCTACAACGGCAACATCCTCGTCAACGCCTTTGCCGCTGGTCTCGCCAAGTCGAACGCCATCTTCCTGTCGGAAGCCAAAGGCGTTGGCCTGCCGGTCGTCTATCTCGGCGCGAAGACCGGCCGCGACGGTGTCGGCGGTGCGACCATGGCCTCGGCCGAGTTCGACGAATCGATCGAAGAGAAGCGCCCGACCGTTCAGGTCGGCGACCCCTTCACCGAAAAGTGCCTGCTGGAGGCCTGCCTCGAACTGATGCAGACGGGCGCCGTCATCGCCATCCAGGATATGGGCGCTGCCGGCCTCACCTGCTCGGCGGTCGAAATGGGCGCCAAGGGCGACCTCGGCATCGAACTCGAGCTCGACAAGGTTCCGGTGCGCGAAGAGCGTATGACGGCCTACGAAATGATGCTGTCGGAAAGCCAGGAGCGCATGCTCATGGTGCTTGAACCCTCGAAGGAAGAAGTCGCCAAGGCGATCTTTGTGAAGTGGGGCCTCGACTTTGCGATCGTCGGCCACACCACGGACGACCTGCGCTTCCGCGTTATCCATCAGGGCGAGGAAGTCGCCAACCTGCCGATCAAGGATCTCGGCGACCAGGCGCCGGAATACGACCGTCCCTGGGTCGAGCCGAAGACGCCGGCGCCGCTGGCCGAAGGTGACATTCCGGAAGCCGATATCGCCGACGCGCTGGTCAAGCTCGTCGGCTCGCCGAACAATTCCTCGCGCCGTTGGGTCTACGAGCAGTATGACACGCTGATCCAGGGCAATTCGCTGCAGCTTCCCGGCGGTGACGCCGGCGTCGTGCGTGTCGATACCCATCCGAAAAAGGCGCTGGCCTTCTCGTCCGACGTGACGCCGCGCTATGTCGAGGCGGATCCGTTCGAAGGCGGCAAGCAGGCCGTCGCCGAATGCTGGCGCAACATCACGGCCACCGGCGCGCTGCCGCTCGCCGCGACCGACAACCTCAATTTCGGCAACCCGGAAAAGCCGGAAATCATGGGCCAGCTGGTCTTCGCCATCAAGGGCATCGGCGAGGCCTGCAAGGCGCTCGACTTCCCGATCGTCTCGGGCAATGTCTCGCTGTACAACGAGACCAACGGCCAGGCGATCCTGCCGACCCCGACCATTGCCGGCGTCGGCCTCCTCAAGGACTGGTCCAAGATGGCCCGCATCCGCTTTGCCGCCCAGGGCGAGGCCATCCTGCTGGCCGGCGCGCCCTCGACATGGGGTACGCATCTCGGCCAATCGGTCTATCTGCGCGACATCCACGGCCGGACCGACGGTCCGGCGCCGCACGTCGATCTCGTTCATGAAAAGAAGGTGGGCGACTTCGTCCGCGGCCTGATCGAGGATCGCCTTGCGACCGCTGTGCACGACTGCTCTTCGGGCGGTCTGGCACTGGCCGTTGCCGAAATGTCCATCGCCTCCGGCATCGGTGCCCATGTCAACGCCCTCAACGACGCCAACCCGGTTGCCGTCTTCTACGGCGAAGATCAGGGCCGTTATGTGCTGACGGTCAAGGAAGCCGATGTCGACACGGTTCAGGTCCGCGCGGAAGCCGCGAGCGTGTTCTGCCCGTGGATTGGCCGCACCGGCGGTAACAATGTCGTGCTGGGCGATGCCCGTCCGGTCGCAATTGAGGAATTGCGCTTAGCGCATGAATCGTGGTTCCCTCGCTTCATGGAAGGCAGCATCGCCTGATCGGCGATGCCCGGCATACGCAGGAGAAGCACACATGGCTATGAAACCCGGTGACATCGAAGACCTGATCAAGGCCGGCATTCCCGGTGCGAAGGTGGTCATCCGCGACCTCGCCGGCGACGGCGACCACTATGCCGCCGAAGTCGTGGCCGAGGCTTTTCGGGGAAAGTCGCGCGTACAGCAGCACCAGATGGTCTATGACGCGCTGAAGGGCAATATGGGCGGCGTTCTGCATGCGCTGGCGCTGCAGACCTCCGTGCCGGACTGAGGCCGCGGGAGAACGATCATGGCCGATCTCGTCAAGGACGTGGTGGAGAATGTCATCGAGGGTGTTCTGAAGGAAATCCTGAAGAAGACCACCGGCCGCACCACCACGCGTCGCCGCAAGCGGCAGGCTCGCTCGACCACCACCGGCCGCTTCGTCAAGAAGACCAGCCGTCCCCGCAAGCCGGCCAAGAAGCAGGTGAGCCGCCGGCGCACTGCGGCCAACCGCAGCCGCCAGAGAAAGCGCTGATCGGCGCAGAGCCGGCATGCGTGTTTGCGCTCTGGCAAAGACGGCGTGTGCTTGCTATTTAGAATGCAGACATGAGACAGCGGCCCTTGAAACCGCATGTGAAAGGATATCCCCATGAGCGTCCAAGATTTCATCGCCAATGAAGTGAAGAGCAACGATGTCGTTCTGTTCATGAAGGGCACGCCGCAGTTCCCGCAGTGTGGTTTCTCCGGCCAAGTCGTGCAGATTCTCGACTATATTGGCGTCGACTTCAAGGGCATCAACGTGCTCGCCGACGACGAGATCCGCCAGGGCATCAAGGAATTCTCCAACTGGCCGACGATCCCGCAGCTCTATATCAAGGGCGAGTTCGTGGGCGGCTGCGACATCGTCCGCGAGATGTTCCAGGCGGGCGAGCTTCAGAAGCACTTCCAGGACCAGGGCATCGCCGTTCGCGGCGCCGCCTGACGCATCCATCCGCAATTTCCGCGGATTTCGACATTCAATCATCTTTTCCAAGGCGTTGCCCCAAGCAACGCCTTCTCTCTGTTTTGGACATTGAACCATGACTACAACGATACAGCCGGCGCCCGCCAATTTGCGAGGCATGGGCCGGGTCGAATTCATCGCCATGATGGCCTTCCTGATGTCGCTCAATGCGCTGGCGATCGACATCATGCTGCCGGGCCTGCAGCAGATCGGCAGCGCGCTCAACGTTGTCAACGAGAACCACCGCCAGTATGTCGTGTCCGCCTATCTGATCGGCTTCGGCGTCGCCCAGCTGTTCTACGGACCGATCGCCGACCGTTTCGGCCGCCGCCGTCCGATGCTCTTCGGCCTCGGCATCTACATTCTCTCCTCGCTCGCAGTGGTCTTCGTCCCCTCCTTTGCGAGCCTGCTCGTGCTGCGCTTCATCCAGGGCATCGGCTCGGCGGCGACCCGCGTCGTCACCGTGTCGATCGTGCGTGACGTCTATGGCGGTCGCCAGATGGCGGAAGTGATGTCGCTGATCATGATGGTCTTCATGGTCATCCCAGTCATCGCGCCGGGCACGGGCCAGGTCATCATGTTCCTTGGCCACTGGCACTGGATCTTCGTCTTCATGGCGGCATCCGCGCTGGTCGTCGGCCTGTGGATGTATATCCGCCTGCCGGAAACCCTGACGGCAAAGGACGTGCGGCCCTTCACGGTCGCGTCGATCTATGAGGGCTTCCGCATCGTCCTGACCAACCGCATAGCACTCTGTTATACGATCGCCAGCACCTTCATCTTCGGTGCCCTGTTCGGCTTCATCAACTCCGCCCAGCAGGTCTATGTCGGCATCTACGATCTCGGCGTCTGGTTCGCTGCCGCCTTTGCCGGGGTGGCGCTGTTCATGGCGCTCTCCTCCTTCGTCAATGCCCGCCTAGTCGGTCGTTTCGGCATGCGTCGGCTGTCGCATGCCTCGCTCCTCGGCTTCATCGCCATCAACTTCGTCTGGCTTGTGGCGCAGTTGCTTGGGCCCCAGCCCATGCCCTTCCCGCTGTTCATGGTGTTCTTCTCGCTCGCCATGTTCCAGTTCGGCTGGATCGGCTCCAACTTCAACTCGCTCGCCATGGAGCCGCTCGGCCACGTCGCCGGCACAGCCTCGTCGGTGCTCGGCTTCATGGGCACGGTCGGCGGATCGCTGATCGGAGCAGCGATCGGCCAGGCCTATGACGGCACAGCGCTACCGATGGTCGCGGGCTATTTCACCGTATCGGTCATCGGCCTCATCTTCGTCCTGATCGGCGAGCGCGGCGTGCTGTTTCGCCAACAGAATCCGCGCGTCTGACAAAGAGAGCTTCGCACCGCCTGGACATCGCGCCGGGCGGTGCCGGCATGGCCTTTCGACATCCGATCCCGCGCGCCCGCGCGAACCTCCCCCCATACCCACGCTCACGCGTTGATGCGCAAACGCTTATCGACATTTACCGATATGCAAGACGATTCGTGCCATAGCTAGGGCTAAGCTGTGCGGTCGCCATTCTACCCTCCAGGCAAACAGCATCCGGGCATGATGCCCCGCTGTCCCAAACACTGAAGCGCGTCACGGCCGGATTAGCGATCCTGCCGAACCGGGGCCTTGCTCACTGCATGGCGCGCCATGCCCTGAATTTCTTCCTTCGCCCCGCTGCGTAGGCCATATCCTTTGTCGGAGCCATCTATGCTGAAACTCAAGATAAGCACCAAGTTCAACTCCCTCCTGTTTGGCGGCGCACTCATCTCGGCCATCGCCGTCGCCGGCACGGTGGCGACGCTGAGCACCCGGTTCGTCTCCCAAGCCATGCAGGACAAGCTGGCTAGCGTCGAAATGCAGTTTCAGTCGGAGCTCACCGCTTCGCAGCGCGCCGCGACCATGTTGGCGCTGCTGACCGCGGAGCAGGCCAGCGTCAAGCAAGCCATGGCAGCCGGAAACCGCGATGCCCTCGCCAGGGAGTTCGGCGGCGCCTTCAAGGCGCTGAAGGGAACCTTCGACGTACGCCAGTTCCAGTTTCACCTGCCGCCGGCCACGGCCTTCCTGCGCGTCCACAAGCCGGAACAGTTCGGCGACGATCTGTCGGGTTTCCGCAAGACTGTGGTGCAGGTCAATTCCGAAAAGACCTTGTTAAGCGGCCTAGAAGGGGGCGAAGCCGGCATTGGCATTCGCGGTCTGGCGCCGATCGCGCTCGACGGCAATCATGTCGGCTCCGTCGAGTTCGGACTAAGCCTGCACAGCGGCTTCGTCGAGAAATTCACCAAGAGCAATGGCTACCCGGCCGCGATCTTCGCCATCGGCAAGGAGGGGCTGGAGCAGATCGGCTCCACCCTGCCGAACGGCCTGGATGCCGCCAAGATTTTCAATCTGGGCGATCTGCTCAGCAAGCGCACGACCTTCGAGACCATGCCGGAGACCGAAGGCGCCCTCGCCGGCGTCGTATTCCCGGTGCTAGACTTCTCCAATAACACGATCGGGCTGGCGGTAGTTGCGGTCGATCGCGCCCGCTACAACGAGATTGCCTCGACTGGACTCTGGGCCGCGGCCGGCGTCTTTGCCCTCATGCTTTTGATTGCCGCCGCCATCTCCCTGATCAGCAAGCCGATGGTCTACCGTCCGCTAGCGCGAATGACCGATTACATGGGCCTTCTGGCACGGGGCGACCTGAAAACCGAGGTGCCCTATGCCGGTCGCGCCGACGAACTCGGTTCGATGGCTGACGCGGTGGACGTCTTCCGCAGATCCGCCCTGCGCAATATCGAACTTGAGCAGGAAGCCGCCAGCAGCCGCTCCGCCAGCGAACGGGAGCGCGCCCTCACGGAGGCAGAGAAGGCCGAGCAATCGCAGCAGCTGCAACTGGCTGTGGATGCGCTGGCGCTGGGGCTGGACAGCCTCGCCAAGGGCGATCTCACCTTCCGCATAGAGGTCCCATTCTCCGGCGCGCTCGAAACGCTGCGCCAGGATTTCAACCGGTCGGTGGAAACGCTGGCCGGCGCGCTCGGGACGATTGCGGAAAGCTCCGACAACATCCGTCGCGGCACTTCGGAAATCAGAAGTTCGACGGACGACCTGTCGCGCCGAACCGAGCAGCAAGCCGCTTCGCTCGAGGAGACGGCAGCCGCACTCGACGAGATCACCACGACCGTGAAGGCGGCCCATCGGCGGGCCGAGGACATCAGCCGCATGGTCGGCGAAGCCACCACGGTCGCCGGACAATCGGAGCTCATCGTCGGGGATACGGTGTCGGCCATGTCCGAGATCGAAGCCTCGTCGAACCAGGTCGGGCAGATCATCGGGGTGATCAACGACATCGCCTTCCAGACCAATCTCCTGGCGCTCAATGCCGGCGTCGAGGCTGCGCGCGCGGGAGAAGCCGGCAAGGGCTTTGCCGTCGTTGCCCAAGAGGTGCGTGAACTGGCGCAACGCTCGGCCGCCGCGGCCAAGGAGATCAGGACCCTACTCGAACGTTCCGAATCGCATGTCCAGTCCGGCGTCACTCTGGTCACCAGGACGGGCGAGGCTCTCAAACAGATCGGCCAGCATGTCATGGCCATCAACGAGAATGTTCGGGCGATGGTCACCTCGTCGCAGGAACAGTCGGTCGGGCTGCAGGAGATCAACTCGGCCGTGAACCAGATGGATCAGGTCACGCAGCAGAATGCCGCCATGGTCGAAGAGACGACCGCCGCCGTTCACAGTGTCTTCGGCGAGACCGAGAACTTGAGCGAAGCGGTGTCGCGGTTCCGGATCCGCGATGCAAACGGACAGGCCGGCTATTCCTCACGGGCTGCCTGAAGATCACGCTCAATCAAGCGGTCCGCGCCGTCTTCGCCGCGGACCGCCCTGTTGCAGATCCAGAGTTCAGCTGACGAAGACCTTGTCGCGCAGTTCCTGCCAGCTGTCGCGGTCCGGGGCGATCAGAAGGCCGCCTTCGAAATTGTGCGGCAGGTAGGGAGAGCCGTCAAGGCGCGCCACATAGGCCCCTGCCTCCTGCGAGATCAGCGATCCCGCCAGGTGATCCCAAGGCATCAGCTTCTTGTACATGAGGAAATGCAGGTGGCCGGCCGCAAAGGTGCGGTACTCGTGCGCCGAGCAGCGATAGCTGGTGAAGAGCCGCACTTCGGCGAGATTGGAGAGAATCAGCCGCTTGGCCGCCTTGTCGAGATAGGTGAGCGCGGCGATGCCAACCATCTGGTCGAGCGGCACAGACGGGGCGATGGCCATCTGCGTCTGCGAGCCGTCCGGGCCGCAGAGCCAGGCGCCCGAGCCCTTTTCCGCGATCAGCCAGTCATTGCCCATGGGGTCGTAGATGATGCCGGCAACCGTTTCGCCTCGGGCGACGACGCTCAGCATAACGCCGAACAGCGGCAGGCCGGCGGCATAGTTGAATGTCCCGTCGATCGGATCGACGATGACGGCGAGCTCCGCATCGGCGATCTTGTCGAGCAGCGCCGGATCGGCTGCCACGGCCTCCTCGCCGATGAACACGGCGTCCGGCATGGCTTCGGCGACCCGTTCCCGGATCAATCGTTCGGCGGCCTCGTCGGCTTCCGTCACGAGGTCGATCGCCTCCGTCTTCATGCGCACTTCGCCCTCGCCGAGCTTGCGGAAGCGCGGCAGGATCTCGCGGGCGGCCGCCTCCTGGAGAGCGTTGGCGAGCGCCGCGATGTCGAGTTCGGCCATGTCAGGTGTCCTTTGTGGTGAGCGAGGAAAAGTCGAAGAGTTTCGGATCGAGCAGATGCGAGGCATCGACATGGCCGAGCGCCCGCAGCATGGCGTCCTTGCGGCCCGGCATCTTCGCCTCTATGCCGGCCAGCATCTCCTTCATCGCATTGCGCTGCAGGCCGTCTTGCGAGCCGCAGAGATCGCAGGGGATGATGGGAAACTCCATGGCCGCGGCAAAGCGCGCCAGATCGTCCTCGGCGGCATAGGCGAGCGGGCGCAGCACCACCAGATCGCCTTCGTCGTTCCGGAGCTTGGCCGGCATGGCCGACAGCCGCCCGCCATGGAAGAAATTCATGAAGAAGGTTTCGAGGATATCCTCGCGGTGATGGCCGAGCACCAGGGCATCACAACCCTCCTCGCGCGCCACGCGGTAGAGATTGCCGCGGCGCAGGCGGGAGCACAAGGAACAGTAGGTCGCGCCCGTCGGCACTTTTTCCTTCACCACCGAATAGGTGTCGCGATACTCGATCCGGTGCTTCACGCCGATCGAGGCGAGATAGTCCGGCAGGATGTGCTTCGGAAAATTCGGCTGTCCCTGGTCGAGATTGCAGGCGACGAGTTCGACCGGCAACAGGCCACGCCATTGCAGATCGAGCAAAAGGGCCAGCAACCCGTAGCTATCCTTGCCGCCGGAAAGACCCACCAGCCAACGCTTCTGGCCCTTCAGCATGTCGAAATCGGCGATCGCCTGACGCACCTGCCGGATCAGACGCTTGCGCAACTTGTTGAAGGCCACGGAATGCGGCGCTTTGGCAAAGACCGGGTGCACGCCGGCATCGGTCGAAAAGGCGTCGTCCTCGACGGACGCATCGTTGGCGGGGTCGACGGAAAGCAAGGTCATGGGTTCAGGCTCCACGGGCGCTTTTCGCGCGCGCCCTGCCTTTGCCCCTTCGAGCCGACAAGATCAAGTCCCGAATACCGACCAGCCGGTGCGCGTCGCCAGCATTTCCAGCGCAATCGAGCCGAGGGCGGAATTGCCGACCTTGTTGAGGCCCGGCGACCAGACGGCGATCGAGGCCTTGCCGGGCGCAATCGCCAGAATGCCACCGCCGACGCCGCTCTTCCCCGGCAAACCGACATGGAAGGCAAAATCGCCGGAACCGTCATAATGGCCGCAGGTCAGCATCAGCGCATTGATGCGCCGTGCCCGCTTCGGTGAGACGACAGAGTAACCGCTGATCGGGTCCTGCCCGTGGGCCGCGAGAAACAGCCCGGCGCGCGACAGCTGACGACAGGTCATGGCGATGGCGCACTGGTGGAAATAGACCCCGAGCACATGGTCCACTTCGTGGTGGAGATTGCCGAAGGAGCGCATGAAATTGGCCAGCGCCAGATTGCGATAGCCGGTCTCCGTCTCCGACCGGGCAACCGCCTGGTCGATGCTGATCGTCTCGTCGTCGGCGAGATAACGCACGAAGCGTAGCACCTCGCCGATCGCCTCCTTCGGCTTGTGGCCGGCGAGCACCATGTCGCAGACCACGATGGCGCCGGCATTGATGAAGGGATTGCGCGGGATGCCGTGCTCGTGTTCGAGCTGAACGATCGAATTGAAGGCGGAGCCGGATGGCTCCCGGCCGACCCGCTTCCAGATCGATTCGCCGGCCTTGCCGAGCGCGAGCGTCAGCATGAACACTTTCGAGACGCTCTGGATCGAAAAAGGGGTCGCCGCATCGCCGGTGGCGAAGACCTGCCCGTCGACGGTGGTGATGGCCATGCCGAACTGGTTGGGGCCGACCTTGGCAAGCTCGGGGATGTAGTCGGCAACCTTGCCTTCGCCGCGGCGTTCCGCAAGCGCGGCTGCGATGTCGTCGAGGATCGCCTGAAGGTCCATCTCATTTCCCCTGCTGCGAAGCGCCGCGGTCATATTCACCGCGAAATGATGCGGCGCAAACAGAAAAAGCCGCCCCGAGGGGCGGCTTTCCACAATCCGGTCGCTGACAGATCAGCGCGAATAGAATTCGACGACCAGCTGCGGTTCCATGACGACAGCGTAGGGAACGTCGGACAGGCCCGGAACGCGAACGAAGGTGGCAACCATCTTGTTGTGGTCGACTTCGATGTAGTCCGGAACGTCACGCTCGGCGAGCTGGACCGATTCGAGAACGGTGACCAGCTGCTTCGACTTCTGGCGGACTTCGATGACGTCGCCAGCCTTGCAGCGGTAGGAACCGATGTTGACGCGAACGCCGTTGACGGTCACGTGGCCGTGGTTGACGAACTGACGGGCAGCAAACACGGTCGGAACGAACTTGGCGCGGTAGACGATCGCGTCGAGGCGCGATTCGAGCAGGCCGATCAGGTTCTCCGAGGTGTCGCCCTTGCGGCGGTTGGCTTCGTCATAGATGGCGCGGAACTGCTTTTCGCGCAGGTCGCCATAGTAGCCCTTCAGCTTCTGCTTGGCGCGCAGCTGCACGCCGAAGTCGGAAAGCTTGCCCTTGCGGCGCTGGCCGTGCTGGCCCGGGCCGTATTCGCGGCGGTTGACCGGGGACTTCGGACGGCCCCAGATATTTTCGCCCATACGGCGATCGATTTTGTACTTGGATGCAGCGCGCTTGCTCATCGCATTTCCTTTACAACAGGTTACACCGGCTTGTTGCCAAACCGGATCAAGGAAACACGCCCTCCTCTGAACTCCTTTTGGGAAGCTCTGACAGGCCTCTCACATAAAGCGTATGGAAAGTGCCACGGGACATGTCAAAGAAAACACCGGGCGACTGGCCCGGCGTTGCAGGGGTCATTAGCGGCGCATCACGCGAAAGTCAACGCCTGACCGTTGAACTATTCGAGGCAGTAACCATTTGCAGTCCACGCAGCGCCGGGCCCCTCTGACGCGAGTGCCGGATTCCCGTGATGTCGGAGCTGCGATCAACAACCGTTCCGGCAAAGGAAACCCTAGATGGATTTTCTTTGGACAGACTTTTTGGGGACCGCCGCCTGGATGTGGCTCTCCTTCCTGGCCCTTGTCATTTTCCTCCTCGCCCTCGACCTCGGCGTCCTGCACAAGAACAATACCGAGATCGGCATTCGGGAGAGTTTTTTCCTTTCCGCCTTCTACATGTCGCTCGGCCTCGCCTTTGGCGGCTGGGTGTGGTGGCAGTCCGGCCAGCAGGCAGGACTTGAATACCTCACCGGCTTCGTCGTCGAGAAGAGCCTGGCGATGGACAATATCTTCGTCATCGCCATGATCTTCGGCTATTTCGCCATCCCCCGCGCCTACCAGCACCGGGTGCTGCTGTGGGGCATTCTCGGCGTCATCGTACTGCGCGGCATCATGATCGCCGCCGGCGCCTCGATCGTCGAGAACTATCACTGGGTGCTCTATATCTTCGCGGCCTTCCTGGTCATCACCGGCATCAAGATGCTGCTGACGGCCGACCAGGAATATGACGTCTCCAGCAACCCGGTTCTCGGCTTCCTCAGGCGGCGCTTGCCGGTCACCGAAAAGGTCGAGGGGCATCGGTTCTTCGTCAGGCGCGAGGATCTGATGACCGGCCGGATGAAGACCTATGTCACGCCGCTCTTCCTGGCGCTCATCATGGTCGAACTCGCCGACCTGATCTTTGCGGTCGACTCGATCCCGGCCGTGTTTGCCATCACCACCGACCCCTTCATCGTCTACACCTCGAATATCTTCGCGATCCTCGGCCTGCGTGCGCTCTATTTTGCGCTGTCGGCACTGATCCACCGTTTCACTTATCTGAAGTATGCGTTGTCGCTGGTGCTGATCTTCATCGGCTCGAAGATCTTTCTGGCGGACATGCTGGGGCTTGCCAAGATTCCGCCGGCCGTCTCGCTCGGCGTGACGCTCGGCATCCTCGGCGCCGGCATCCTCGGCTCGCTCTGGGCGACGCGGAGCGAGACGAAATCCACCTCCAAGGCCGTGCCGCAGAAGTAAGCGGGAAAGGCTGACAAAGGAGACGAACGACAAGGACAGGGCGGCGCGCGGGCCGCCCTGTCGCCTTTCATATTGCGCAAGGCAGCAGTACCGGTTGCCACCGCCGGCGCTCCGACATTCTGAGGTCGCCCATTCCCGGCAGGGCCCGCGAGCGCTATAGCTGGCGACACGCGCACTCAGATCGGAGGAATCATGACCGATACCGTCCTCGACCGCCTTCTCCGCTATGTCGTCATCGACACCCAGTCGGATCCGTCGTCAGAGACCCAGCCGTCCACCGAGAAGCAGAAGGATCTCGGCCGACTGCTCGTCCGGGAACTCCGGGAGATCGGGCTTTCCGACGCCCATCTGGACGAACACGGCAATGTCTACGCGACCCTTCCCGCCAATGTCGACAAGGCCGTCCACGTCATCTGCTTCTGCTCGCACATGGACACGGCGCCCGATTTCACCGGCACCCGTGTCCGCCCGCAGGTGGTGCGCAATTATGCCGGTGGCGACATCACACTGCCCGGCGACCCGAGCCGGGTGATCCGTGTTTCGGACAATCCGGAACTGAAGGACCAGATCGGCCACGACATCGTCACCACTGACGGCACCACACTTCTCGGTGCCGACGACAAGGCCGGCATCGCCGAGATCATGACCGCGATGGCCTTCCTCGTCGCCAATCCGCAAGTCAGGCACGGCACGATCAAGGTGCTGTTCACGACCGACGAGGAAATCGGCCGCGGCGCCGACAAGGTCGACCTGAAGAAGCTCGGCGCCAATTTCGGCTATACTCTGGATGGCAGCACGGTCGGCGAAATCGAGGACGAGACCTTCTCGGCCGACAGCGTCGACATCACCATTACCGGTGTCGCGATCCATCCCGGCACGGCCAAGGGCAAGATGGAGAATGCGATCAAGATCGCCGCCGAAATCGTCGCCCGCCTGCCGAAGGACCAGGCACCGGAGACGACCGAAGGCCGGCAGGGCTTTATCCACCCGACCGACATTTCCAGCGCGATGGAAGCGGCAAGCCTGCACTTCATCATCCGCGACTTCGACGACAAGGGTCTTGCCGAGAAGGAAGCGTTGCTGGAACGGATCACCAAAGATGTAATGGCCGGCTATCCCGGCTCGTCCTACAGCTTCGTCGTCAAGGAGCAGTATCGCAACATGAAGGTCGTGCTCGACCGCTACCCAGCCGTCATCGACAATCTGGTCGAGGCGGTCCGGCGCGTCGGGCTGGAGCCGGTCCGCCATAGCATCCGCGGCGGCACCGACGGCTCGCGCCTGTCCTTCATGGGCCTGCCCTGCCCCAATATCTACACCGGCGGCCACGCCTATCACTCGCCGCTCGAATGGGTGAGCGTCCAGGACATGGAAAAGTCGGTCGAGACGATCGTCGAACTGGTGAAGGTCTGGGAGGAAAGGGCCACCGCATGACCGGTCCCGTCGATCTCGAGCGTTTCGTCGAGGCGCAAGAGTCGGTCTTCGCCGACGTCCTTGCCGAGCTGCGGCGCGGCCGCAAGGAGAGCCATTGGATGTGGTTCGTCTTTCCGCAGATCGAAGGACTCGGCTCAAGCCCGACGGCCCGACGCTTCGCTCTACGCTCGCTCAAGGAGGCGCGCGCCTATCTCGATCATCCGATACTCGGGCCGCGTATGCGTCAGTGCTGCGAGATCCTGCGCGGGCTTGATGGCCGATCGGCCGAGCAGATCTTCGGCTATCCCGACGTCATGAAACTTCGGTCCTCGCTCACGCTGTTTTCCCGGGCGGCAGAGGATGCCGGCCCGTTCGAGGCCCTGCTCGACAAGTACTACGGCGGAGAGGAAGATGCGCGCACGCTCGCCCTGCTCGGATAGCCGGGCGACCTATTCCGCCGCCGAGGGAACCTCGCAGTCATCCGTGGCATTGGGATCACCCGGGGCTGTCTCAGCCTGCAGGTCCGGAAAGGCGACGATGCGCTTGCCGGAAAAATCGGTGTGCACGACGATCAGGTTATGTTCCTCGAAATAGCCGAGCAGGCGCCGGGCGCGGCGCGCCGAATGGGTACCGTAGGCCTTGGCGATGCGCTGGTCGGAGGGACAGGCCTCGCCGCGAAGCGCCGCCCGCGCCATTAGCAGGAAGACGCCCTGCAGATCGTCGGAGACACGCTGCGACAGATCCAGCGCCATGGCCCAGCCTTCGCTTGCCGCCGTCTCTTCGTCGACACCGGAGCGGGCGATCGCCACGCGGCGGCGGAACTCGCCCATGGCCATCGGCGGACCGGAGACGCGCCGCATGCGGGCACGAACCAGAAACTCCTGGTAAAGCACGGAATCGGTGCGATAGGCCGCCTGCGGATCGGCAAGGATCTCGGCCAGTACATTGGCCAGCCGCTCCTCGCGCTCTTCCGACGACATTTCGGGCTGAGATGCACGCGTCTCGCCGCTCGTCCCCGGCCCGCCGGTCGCGGCCGGCGCCGCCTTCGACAGTTCCGCCAGGATATCGGTGGTCGGGCGCGGCGCCGGCGGCGCGCGGCGCACGATCGGCCGGGTGAACTCTTCCGGATCGGGCGTAAAGATCAGATCCTCGACGTCCTGCGGCGCATCCGGCAGCGGCATCAGCTTCGGGCTGGACGAGCGCGCCGAGGTCTCCACCGCGCCGATGACGATCGGCAACGGACGGCGCGACAAAGCCGGACCGAGGGCAACGAAATTGCCGCGCTTCAGGTCGCGGAACATTTCCGCCTGGCGCCGGTCCATGCCGAGCAGATCGGCCGCACGCGCCATGTCGATATCGAGAAAGGTGCGGCCCATCAGGAAGTTCGAAGCTTCGGCAGCAACGTTCTTGGCAAGCTTCGCCAGGCGCTGCGTAGCGATCACGCCGGCGAGCCCGCGCTTTCGCCCGCGGCACATCAGGTTGGTCATGGCGCCAAGCGACATCTTGCGCGCATCCTCCGAGACGTCACCGCCAACCGAGGGCGCAAACATCTGCGCCTCGTCGACGACGACGAGAACCGGGAACCAGTATTCGCGCTCGGCATCGAACATGCCGTTCAAGAAGGCGGCAGCGGCGCGCATCTGCTGTTCGATGTCGAGACCTTCGAGCGTCAGCACACAGGAGACCCGGTGCTGGCGAATCCGGTTGGCGATACCGGCAAGTTCCGCCTCGGTGCGCTCGCCGTCGACGACCAGATGACCGAAGCGATCAGAGAGCGTGACGAAATCGCCTTCGGGATCGATGATGACCTGCTGGACCCACTGTGCCGACTGCTCCAGCAGGCGTCTCAGCAGATGCGATTTGCCCGATCCGGAATTGCCCTGCACGAGAAGACGCGTGGCCAGAAGCTCCTCGATATCGAGCTTGGCCGGCTCGCCGCCCGACAGCGTACCCATATCGATCCCAACCTGCACCAATGCCACCTCGTTTCGTCATGCTGTCGCCGAGCCAACCGCCCCGGCAATCTCGATGCTTTAGCAAATAATTCCTGAATCGGCGTCGCGAAAGAGGAGACCATCAACAGGCAATTACGTCCGCGCAAGGGCAAATCGCGCGTTTCGCTCCATGGCTTTGCCTCGGGACAGGTCGCAGGCGCCCAGAAGGACGCCTGTCGCCCCGCCGGTCATGACCGACAGGGCGACAGGCGTGCACTACGGTGGCAGGCTGCGCCTCAAAACCGCAGGTCCCAGGGGTCGAAGCGCGCGGGCCGGTGCCAGCGGTGTTCCGGCGGAAGGCCGATATCCGCCCGCATGCGATCGGACAGATCGCTGACCGCGTTCGGCCGCCGGCGGCCGCGCACGGCGACATGGAGCAAGGCCTTTGCCGAGCGCCAGAAGCCGAAGGTGCGGCAGATCTCCTCGATCGCCGCGAGAGGACTTTTTGCAATTACAGATTGTTTTTTGTGCATGACTGTTCCGTCCCGCGACGCTCAAGCGCCCGGGTCCCATGGAGAAAAAAACGGGATGAACGACGGACCGCAGGACGCGGTCAGGCGCCCCGGGGGTCGATCACATCAATGTCTTGAAAATGGGCGCAAACGCCGAAGATCCTGAGCGGATGGACCGTTCAGGCGGTGGTTCGTGGTGCCGAAGCGCCAAGCGCCCTATTGAGAACCACCATTCCGCCGGACAGGCGCATGCGCATATAGCTATGATTCATGATCGCCTCCCTCGTTTGAATTGCGGATGATGAAAAACTGACACGACACCGGCTCGCCCGCAAGCCCGCAATTTCGGATTGCAGAACTCCAGGGACGAGCGTTGCACAACGGCAACAATAACGCGACCGGTCCGGGACCCCGCCGCGGTCGGCGCCTGGGGCGGCGGGCGTCAGGCTCAGGCAGGTGCGAGGGCGCGAATCTGCGTTCAGATCGATGGCTCGCCGACAGGGGAAACGAGAAGCTTGTCGATCCGCCGTCCGTCAAGGTCGATGACCTCGAAGCGCCAGCCATTGGCGACGAAGCTCTCGCCAAGATCGGGAATGCGCTTGAGTTCGGCAATCACATAGCCGGCAACGGTGGTGTAGTCCGGATCGTTTTCGACCGGAATGCGGATGCGTTCGACGAATTCGTCGATCGGCGTCCAGCCGGCCACGAGATAGGAGCCGTCTTCCCGCCGGACAACGGAGGGTTCGTCGTCCTCGTCCTCCTGGAAGACGCCGGTGATCGCCTCGAGAATGTCACCCGAGGTGATGATGCCTTCGAAATGGCCGTATTCGTCGTAGACGAGCACCATATGCAGCGGCGTCTTGCGGATCGCCTGAATGATGTCGACGGCGCTCGCGAGGTCCGAGACGATCGGCACCTCGGACATGTGTTCGCGAATGTCGAAGTCCGTGCCGAGGGCGATCGCGTCATAGACCCGCTTGGAAAACAGCACGCCGACGATCTCGTCGGAATCGCCGGAGCGGACCGGCAGGCGCGAATGCGAAGCATTGCGTAGTTTGGTCCGGATCTCTTCCAGCGTGTCATCGATGTTCAGAACCTCGACGTCGCGCCTTGGCGTCATCAGGCCGCGCGCGGTGCGGTCGGCAAGCCGCATGACGCCGGAGATCATCGCCGATTCCTCATTTTCGATGACGCCGGCACTCTGTGCCTCGGCCAGCACCGACTTGATCTCCTCGTCGGTCACGGTTCCGGAGGCCACCCCGCTTTGACCAAGCAAGGTCAGAAGCAGCCGGCCGGAATTGTCGAGCAGCCAGACCAGCGGCGCTGCGACCTTGGACAGAAGCACCATGGGCCCCGATATCCGCGCCGCAACCGCTTCCGGATTGCGCAGCGCGATCTGCTTGGGCACGAGTTCGCCGACGATCAGCGACAGATAGGTGATGATGACAACAACCGAGCCCACGCCGAGCGCGTTCGAAAGGCTCTCGGACAGCCCCTGGGTCGACAGCCATGCGGCCAGGCGCGCACCGAGCGTGGCACCGGAGAAGGCGCCGGACAGAACGCCGACGAGCGTAATGCCGATCTGCACCGTGGAGAGGAAGCGGCCCGGCTCTTCAGCCAGCCGGAGCGCGATGGCGGCACCGCGGTTGCCCTGTTCGGAAAGCACTTTGAGGCGCGCGGTTCGCGACGATACGACCGCCATTTCGGACATGGCCAGCACACCATTGAGGATGGTCAGCAGCCCGACAATCAGAATTTCCGTAAACAAGGTAAGCTCAAGGCTCCAGTGAACAATCAGCCGATCCGGTGGCGGCGACGATGTCTAGCATGTCGGTCCGCCGCTCTCCAAATGGCCGCCAGAAGATTTAGCGGTGCGAGGCGGCCTTTAGCAAGGGTTGCGCCACATCGAGACCGAACCCCTGCATCAGCCGACGCGTGGAAAAATCCGGCTTTCCCGACGTGAAGACGGCAAAGTCGAAGCCCTCCGGGTGTTCGGCCCCCTCGATCAGCGGCACGAGCCGGCGCGCCTGGCGGGCGATCGCTTCCGCCGGATCGAGCCAGTCGACCGGCCAGGGCGCGAGACGCCTGAAGACATTGGCGAGAAAGGGATAATGGGTGCAGGCGAGAACGACGATATCGGTACGGGCGCCGTCCTTTTCGACGAAGCACGGCTCGATCTCGGCCAGCACCGCCTCGTCCGAGACCGGCTCGCCGCGGATATAGGCTTCCGCCATGCGGGCGAGGTTTTCCGATCCGACCAGCCGCACATGGCACTTGGCGGCGAAGGACTGGATGAGATCGCGGGTATAGGCGCGCTTGACCGTGCCGGGCGTGGCAAGGACCGAGACGAGCCCGGAGCGTGTACGCTCGGCCGCCGGCTTGATCGCGGGCACCGTGCCGATGAAGCGCATGTCGGGAAAGGCGTGACGCAGATCGTTTCCGGCAAGCGTAAACGCGGTGTTGCAGGCAACGATCACCGCTTCGGGATCGTAAGTCGAGAGCAGGTCGGCAAACAGGTCGAGGATACGCTGGCGCAGCGGCGCCTCTTCCCAGCCGCCATAGGGAAAGCCGGCATCGTCGGCGACGTAGATGAAGCCGCGCTCCGGCATCAGCACGCGCGCCTCGCGCAGGACGGTCAGCCCGCCGATGCCGCTGTCAAACACCAGCACCGGCTTCAGTTCATGCCCCGTCTGCACCATCGTCCGTCCCGTCCCCGTCCTGATCCGGTCCCGCCTTGCCGCGCGGGTTCTTGCGGCTGTATCGGTCGAATGTGGCGAAAACGCCGCGCATGATGCTGATTTCCTGTTCCGAATAGGCCCGACGCGTCAACACGGCGCGCAGATTGTCGACCATTTTCGGCTTCTTGGAGGCCGGGCGGAAATAGCCGCGGGCATCGAGCGCCTCCTCGACATAATCGACCATGCCAAACAGCTGTTCCTTGGTCGCCGGCTTCTGCTCAAGCGGCTGGAAGGACGTTTCCGCCAGATCCTCCAGTCCGCTCTTCATCCACTCGTAGGACATCAGCAGCACGGCCTGGGCGATATTCAGCGAGGCAAAGGCGGGATTGACCGGGAAGGTCACGATCTCGTCGGCGAGCGCCACTTCCTCATTGGTCAATCCCCAGCGCTCGCGTCCGAACATGATGCCCGTCGCCTCGCCGGCCGCAAACTTGCTCCTCAAGGTGGCGGCGGCAACGACGGGAGAGCGCACGGGCTTGAAACCGTAGCGCTCGCGCGCGGTTGTCGCATAGACGAAGTTGAGGTCGGCCAGCGCCTCCTCCAGCGTGTCGTAGACGCGCGTGCCGTCGATCACATGATCGGCCTTGGAAGCGGCGGCCCTCGCCTTTTCGCTCGGCCAGCCGTCGCGCGGATTGACCAGCCTCAGCTCGGACAGACCGAAATTGGCCATGGCCCGCGCCACCATGCCGATATTCTCACCGAGCTGCGGCTCGACGAGAATGATCGCCGGGCCTTCGGCCAGAAGTTCGCGTTCGCTGTTGGTGCCTGACATGCTGAGCCTCTCGAAGAAATCCGGGCTCCATTCGCACAAAAACCGGCAAATTCAAAGGGCGACGACCCTCGACGTCACTGCGGATCGCGAGATCCGGTCAGCATCAGCTGGACATCGCTTTTCACCAGGTCCGCAAAGCGCGCCTTGACCGAGGTCTCGAGGCGGCCGTCCTGGTAGTCGCTGTTCCAGAAATTGTCGATCACGTAACGGCCGTCTTCCTCGATGACGTGAAAGTGCAGCGCCGGCTCCGTCATGTCCGGCTTGTTGCCCCAGCAGGAGGAGACATCGAAGAACACCTCGACCGGCGTCACCTCGCCCTTCGGCTTGCCGGCGACGATCTTGAGGTCCTTCATCTCGCAAGGGTCCTGACTCACCACCACCTCGTCCTGGCCGGTCATCTCGCCTTGCATGTCGAGAAGGTCGTCCCCGAAGGCCGCCATGCGGTAGATCTGAGCAAAACTCTGACTGTAGATCGACTGCAGCAGAATCTCGTCGTAATAGCCCGTCGCCTCGCTGTTTCCCTCGATGCCGTCGGCGACCTTCATCAGCGTCACGACCGGATCCTTCGGCTCTGCGGCCTTAGCCGCACCGCCAGCTAAGGCCGCCATCAAGATGAGCATGGGAAGTCTCATGGCGCCGTCTCCTTTTCCGGGTTCTGCCGTGATCGTGCGAGATAGCGGGAACCTACCTCGCCAGCGTTTCGAGAAGCGTCCTCAGGGGCTCGCGGCCGACAAAGGCGATGTCATCGACCACATAACGCTTCTCGCCGACCTCATCGTCTTCCTGCACCAGCCGGTAGGTGACCTCGGTCAGCGCATCCTTGCCCTCGTAGGTGCCGTCGTAGCACCAGTTGGTCTTGAACTGCACCTTGATCAGGGTCACGCCGCCCGTTGCCTGCGGCGTACCGTAGGTCACGTCCTTCGGGACACAACCGTCCTGACCTCCGAGGATCGGGTCATGGTCGAGCAGCATGGTGTCCCGATCCTTGCGGCGAGCCATCAGAGCCTGGGTATAGGCATCGACAAAGCCCTCGCTGAAATAGGTGAGCAGCATGCCCGCCGAAAAATAGTCGTCATAGACCGCCTTGGCGCCCGGCTCGACGCCGGCATTGTAGACCGCCATGTCCAGCAGCACCTGCACGGGTTCGACCGGCTCGTTGGCCGCAGACGGCCCGGCGGCGAAGAGGGTCAGGCCCAAAGCAGCGACGGCCGTCCTGATCATCTCCATGGAGAGCCCCCGGTGCACAGGACCGCCCACGCGCATCATCACTCGGAGATCTTCCGCAGCTCGTCCTTGAAGGATTCGCTCGCTTCGGCATTGCCGTCAACCACGATATGCATGTCGTCGATCACGGGGTGCCCCTTTTCAACCTGCACGTGGAAGAGCAGCACCCGGTCTTCCAGGTTCTCCGGGGCATCGCCGAAGCACTTGCGGTTGTTGAACCGCGCCGTCACCTGACCGTTGCCGTCGTCCTCGATACGGATGTTCTCGAACGGGCAGCCATCCTGGCCGCCGGCGATCGGGTCGTAGTCGAAGGGCGAGCCAGTCGTTTCGCCTTCCGGCGGATCATAGGCCGGGAACTTCGAGGCCTCGCGATAGGCGGCGGCAAAGTCGGCGCTGAACAGACGGTCGAGGCGATCGTTCGAGAAGGCGTCTTCGGAGGTCGGGTTCTGCTCTCTCCAGTTGCCGGCCACAACGTCGATGAATTCCTTGACGGGTGCGGTCATGTCGGCGGCGGCGGCTGTGCCCACCGATAGGCCCAGGGCAAGGAGGACAGCTGTGGCATACGACTTCATGGCGCGGATCCTGGAGAGATTGGGAAGGTTTTGTCGGCAATCTAGCCGAGGGGGAACAAACCGCAAGAGCGCCGAAAGCCCGGCGATACGGCCAAAGTTGGTATGATTTTATCAACGAAAAGGGGCTAGAGCGTGGGGTGTGCGCTTTCCGTTCCCGAAGCGGAATGCTATAGGCGCTGCCAGACAGAAACAGGGACACTGTCCCTCCCCCCAAGCTGCGAGGATACTCATGGAAAAGATCAAGGTTGCCAACCCCGTCGTGGACCTCGACGGCGACGAGATGACCCGCATCATCTGGCAGTTCATCAAGGACAAGCTGATCCTGCCCTACCTTGATCTGCAGATCGAATACTACGACCTCTCGGTCGAGAATCGCGACGCAACCAACGACCAGGTCACGATCGATGCCGCAAACGCCATTAAGAAGCACGGCGTCGGCATCAAGTGCGCGACGATCACGCCCGATGAAGCGCGCGTAAAGGAATTCAACCTCAAGGAAATGTGGAAGAGCCCGAACGGCACGATCCGCAACATCCTCGGCGGCGTCATTTTCCGCGAGCCGATCATCTGCAAGAACGTGCCGCGCCTCGTTCCCGGCTGGACCAAGCCGATCGTCGTCGGCCGTCACGCCTTCGGCGACCAGTACAAGGCAACCGACTTCAAGTTCCCGGGCAAGGGCACGCTGACCATCAAGTTCGTCGGCGAAGACGGCGAAGTCATCGAGAAGGAAGTCTACAAGGCTCCGGGCGCCGGCGTCGCCATGGCCATGTACAACCTGGACGAATCGATCCGCGACTTTGCGCGTGCGTCCATGATGTATGGCCTGATGCGCAAGTGGCCGGTCTACCTGTCGACCAAGAACACCATTCTCAAGGCCTATGACGGCCGCTTCAAGGACATCTTCGAAGAGGTCTACCAGAACGAGTTCAAGGCCAAGTTCGACGAAGCCGGCATCATCTACGAACACCGCCTGATCGACGACATGGTCGCCTCGGCGCTGAAGTGGTCCGGCGGCTATGTCTGGGCGTGCAAGAACTATGACGGCGACGTTCAGTCCGACACGGTCGCCCAGGGCTTCGGCTCGCTCGGCCTGATGACCTCGGTTCTGCTCACCCCCGATGGCAAGACGGTCGAAGCCGAAGCCGCCCACGGCACGGTTACCCGCCACTACCGCCAGCACCAGAAGGGTCAGGAAACCTCGACCAACTCGATCGCATCGATCTTCGCCTGGACCCGTGGTCTCGCCCATCGCGCCAAGCTCGACGACAATGCCGAGCTCGCCCGCTTTGCGACCACGCTCGAAAAGGTCTGCATCGACACCGTCGAAAGCGGCTTCATGACCAAGGACCTGGCGCTGCTGATCGGCCCGGATCAGCCGTGGCTGTCGACCACCGCCTTCCTCGACAAGGTCGACGAGAACCTGCAGAAGGCCATGGCCGCCTGAGGCCAGGACGACAACAGACGCGCCGGCGCAGCCTTACCGCATCGCCTGCATGACCATCACCCCCGGCCTCGGCCGGGGGTTTTTCTTTGGCCCAGGCACCAGGATTGCATCCGGTAGCACCTGCCCCCTAAAAAACCGTCGCCAAATGGACATAGCGGGGCCGCATTACCGCCCGCTCGGCGCGCTAGCCTGTGTTCATGGCTCTGTGGATCGCAATCGGCGTCGCCTTCGGCGCAATGTTCGGCGTGACCGTGTTCGAAAATGTCGGCATGGGCATCGCCTTCGGCATCCCCATCGGCTTGGCCGGCTGGCTTGCCGTCGGGCGTCGCTGACCGCCACCGCGCGCACCCGACAAGCGAAATGCGAAAACAGCTAATCCGCTCCCCACCTATTTAGTCAATTACCTAATTGACTACTTTATGGCCGACGCCGAAGCCTGCAATTGCCTTGTTCCGACACACCGCAGCAAATGTTGCGCAAGCTTTTGTTGATCCTGCGCGTTCACGCTTTTTCCAGAGCTGCTGCGATAGGATCCTGCGGTTTTCTGAGGCCCGGGGTTAGGCATGACACTTTCAGCAGTACTCGGCATTGCGACGTCCGGCATGCAGGCACAGACGACCCGTCTCTCGGCCTCCGCCAACAATGTGGCTAATGCGCTGACGCCAGGCTATGACCGCGCAAGGACGTCCTTTTCGACCGAGCCCACGGGCGGCGTCTCCGCCGTGGTCACGCCTTCGGGCGAGGAATCCCTGCCCGGCAGCTCCAATGTCGATCTCGCCGAAGCGCTTTTTGACGCCACGGGCGCCGAGCTCGCCTTCAAGGCCAATGCATCCGTCTTCGAAACGGGTGCGGACATGTGGGATGTTCTTATCCGCATCAAGCGCGACTGAGGACCGCCCCGCCCAGCCCCTTCTACGAGGCCGAGCGGCCGCCGCCGGTCGCTCACCGTCCCGGCGCTTTTGCCAATCTCAACCGTCCTCGTCGACCGCTTCTTCCTCGAGCGGTGCTTCATCGGCGGCATCGTCGCCGCCGTCGTCCTCGATGACCTCGTCGACCTGAGCATCATCCTGATCGTCGGGCATATCGGCATCCTGAGCGTCGGGCATGTCTTCGGCGACGTCTTCAGGGCCATCGGCCTCTTCCATGACGTCACCATCGGTCGGCGCGTCATCACTCTGCAGATCGGACGGCTCTTCCGCTTCCAGCTGCTCGTCGGCGACGTCACTCGCCTCGACGAAACCGTCGTTCAGATCATCGACGACATCCTCGGCGAGCCGGTCGCCGGCCGCGTCTTCCGGCGTGTCCTGGTCCAGATCGCCCTCGGCATAGTCCTCGACCTCCTCGTAGACGACCTCTTCGGTTTCCTCGTAGGTAACCTCGACATATTCCTCGGTGACGGAGATCTCTTCGGTGGTGATGATGGTGTAGCTCTCATACACGGTCCATTCGACGGTGTAGCCGAAGCTGTAGCTCAGATCGACGAAGTGGCGGCCGCGCGTGCCGCTGGCAATCTGGGTCACGCCCGAGCCGAGCTTGAGCACCAGGAGACCGATGATCTCCGCGCTGTAGCCATCGACCGCCATCAGAGCTTCGGTGCCGAAGCGATCGCTGACATGCAGGAAATAGACCTGGGCAAGACGGCGCATGCCGATCACCTCGATCCCCCGCTTGTCGAGGGATGTGACGATGAAGTGCGGTGAACGGAGCCGGTGCATCCGATGATTGGCCGCCTCGGCGTGATGGAAGGGCACGGCGGCGACCCCCGCCGCCAGTTGAAGGGTAATCAGGGTTGAGCACAGGAGTTTGCGCACGAGAACGATCCTTGGGAGGGTGTGACAGATCGGTCGCTACCTCCCCATGCCGGCGACCGGATGAAGGCTGCACGGCGGCCGAAGAACAGTCATCGGCCAAAAAAGGTTGGATCGTGTTCCGCCCCAACTTGGGCGCATCAGAGGAGAAGCGTGCGCGCCGCAAGGGCAAGGGCAAGGGCAAGGGCCCCAAAACCGATCAGTACGATGCCGGAGGCCCGCGACACCCAGAGCGCAAAGCTCTCCGGAAGGCGGCGATGCAGCAGCGCCACCGTGCCGCTCAGCACGATCCACCACAGCATCGAACCGGCAAACAACCCGACGACGAGGGAGGCCGCGGACGCACCGCTGCCCTCGGAGGCGAGGCCGAGACCGGCAAAGATCGCGGCGAAAGACAGAACCGTCGCCGGATTGGTGGCGGTGAGAAGGAAGGTCGCGCCCGTGGTGCTCAGCAGGTCCCGCGCTCCCGTTCTGGCCGCGGTCGCCGGTGGCTTCGGCTGGAAGCTTTTCCAGCCGAGCCAAAGCAGGAAGAGGCCGCCGAGCAATTGCAGCGGCACCGAAATCGCCTCAAGCAAAGCGGAGAAGGCGGCAAAGCCGGCAGCCGCCATCAACGCATAGGCGCCGTCGGCGAGCGCCGTGCCGAGGCCGCCGGCGATGCCGGTCCAGAAACCGCGCTCCAGCGTGCGCGAAATGCACAAGGCGCCAATCGGGCCGAGCGGGGCGGCAATCGCAAGCCCGAGCAGGACACCCTTGCCGACAAGCATCCATTCCATCGCTCAGACCTCCCCGGCGGTGAAGCCGCGCTCGACAGCCGTCGACAGCGCGATCATGGTTTCGCTGCGGGCGAGGAAACGCCGCGCCTTGAGTTCGGCGAGAAAAGCCTCGAGCGCCGCAAGATCCGCAAGGCGGACCTTGAGAAGATAGGACCATCCTCCCGTAACGTGATGACATTCCGCTACGGAAGGATGGGCCGCAGCAAAGGCCCTGAAGGCCTCCTCGCCGGCCTCGTAGTCGAGGCCGATCAGAACGAAGGCGGTGACGCCAAGCCCAAGCGCCACCGGATCGGCATCGACGGTGAAGCGCCGGATAGCTCCCGAGGCGGTCAGGCGACGAATCCGCTCATTGACGGCGGAGGGTGACAACCCGACCGCCTCGCCCATGTCGGCGAGCGAGCGGCGGGCATCTTCGGCCAGCAGGGTGGTGATTTTCAGGTCAATTTTGTCCATGACCGCATGTTATGCGGCGAGCACGACCCAAACAAGATATTTCATCATGAAATATCACTTCGGCGCGATTTCCTGCGGCCAAGGCCAGAACCATCCGCAAAAACAAAGGCCCATTCAACGAACGGGCCTTCTGCGCAGACGAGAATGGCGTTTGGACTCAGTCGGCGAGCGCCGACTCCTGCTTGCGACGCGCGAGTTCGGCGAGGTCGGCCGCCTTCAGCTCCACCGATTCGCCGCAGCCGCAAGCGGAGGTCTGGTTGGGATTGGTGAAGGTGAAGCCGGAGCGCAGCGTGGTGGTTTCGAAATCCATGCGGGTTCCGAGCAGATAAAGCACCGCCGCGGGATCGACCCAGACGGTAGCCCCGTCTTTCTCGATGACATCGTCCTTCGGATTGGCCTCGCGCACCAGATCGATGGTGTATTCCATCCCGGCGCAGCCGCCCTTCTTGATCCCGACGCGGATCCCCTTGGCATCCGGTCCGGAATTCTCGACGATCGCTCGGACACGGGCAGCCGCCGCATCCGTCATGGTCATCACCTGAAAGCCCATTTCGTTTCTCCAGTCGCGACCGGGTTCAAGGCCCGACGCTTCTCGTCATCCAAATGTAGTGGGCGACTTGGCTTCTATCAATACCAGCCGACGGCGACCTGCGCCTCTTCCGACATGCGATCGGGCGTCCACGGCGGATCGAAGGTCATCTCGACCTCGACGCCGGACACGCCTTCGACGGCGCTCACGGCATTCTGCACCCAGCCGGGCATCTCGCCCGCGACCGGGCACCCAGGCGCCGTCAGCGTCATCATGATCTTGACCATGCGATCATCGTCGATGTCGATCTTGTAGATCAGCCCGAGCTCGAAGATGTCGGCCGGAATTTCCGGGTCATAGACGGTCTTCAGGGCAGAGACGATATCGTCGGACAGGCGGGCGAGTTCGTCCTGCGGAATGGTGGACTGGACGATGCCTTCGCGCACGTCCGGCTTCTGTTCGCTTTCGTTGACGCTCATCGACGTTTCCTTACGCGAAGAAGGTGCGGGCATGGTCGAGCGCATCGGCGAGCGCATCGACTTCCACACGGGTGTTGTAAAGGCCGAAGGAGGCCCGGCAGGTGGAGGTCACGCCGAATCGGGCCAGCAGCGGCTGGGCGCAATGGGTTCCGGCCCGCACGGCGACGCCGCGGCGGTCGATCAGCATCGACACATCATGGGCATGGATACCGGCCAGCTCGAAGGAGAAGATCGCTCCCTTGCCAGGCGCATTGCCAATGATTCTGAGCGAATTGATCGCCGAGAGGCGTTCATGTGCATAGGCACGCAGGCCTTCCTCGTGGGCGGCGATCGCCTCTCGACCGAGACCTTCGATATAGTCCAGCGCGTAGCCCAGACCGATGGCCTGGACGATCGGCGGCGTGCCGGCTTCGAAGCGGTGCGGCGGGTCGTTGTAGGTCACCCCGTCCTCGGTCACCTCGACGATCATCTCGCCGCCGCCCATGAACGGCTGCATGTCCTTGAGGCGGTCCATCTTGCCGTAGAGCACACCGATGCCCGAAGGCCCGTAGAGCTTGTGGCCGGTGATCGCATACCAGTCACAATCCAGATCCTGGACGTCGACCGGCATGTGGACGGCGCCCTGCGAACCGTCGACCATGACCGGAATGCCGCGTGCATGGGCGATGCGGCAGACGTCCTTGATCGGCACCACGGTGCCGAGCGCGTTCGACATATGGGTGATCGCGACGAGCTTGGTGCGTTCCGTCAGGCACTTTTCGAAGGCTTCGAGATCGAAGGCGCCGTCGTCGCTCACCGGTGCCCAGACGAGCTTGGCACCTTTTCGCTCACGCAGGAAATGCCAGGGGACGATGTTGGAGTGGTGCTCCATGATGGAGAGCACGATCTCGTCGCCCTCGCCGATATGGCTCATACCCCAGCCATAGGCGACCGTGTTGATCGCCTCGGTCGAGGACTTGGTGAAGACGAGCTCATCGACCGATCCGGCGTTCAGGAAGCGCCGGACCTTTTCGCGGGCGGCCTCGTAAGCGTCCGTCGCGGCATTCGACAGGAAATGCAGGCCGCGATGCACGTTGGCATATTCGTTCGAATAGGCATGGGCGATCGCCTCGATCACCTGCCGCGGCTTTTGGGCCGAGGCGGCATTGTCGAGATAGACCAGCGGCTTGCCGTAGACTTCGCGCGACAGGATAGGGAAGTCGCGACGTACCGCCTCGACGTCGTATCCGACCTTTGCGGGGAGATGATCAGCCATGATGATCCAGCCAGTCGGTGATGATCGTTTCCAAGGCCTCGACGAGCGGTTCGTCCTCGAGCTCCTCGATGACCTCGGCCACGAAACCGTTGATCAGCAGCGCCCGCGCCTTTTTCTCCGGAATGCCACGCGACATCAGGTAGTAGAGGTGGCTCTTCAGGATGTCGGCGACCGTCGCGCCGTGCGCGCACTGCACGTCGTCGGCGAAGATTTCGAGCTCGGGCTTCACCGAAAACTCGGCATCGTCGGACATCAGCAGCGTGTTGCAGGCCATGCGCGCATCGGTCTTCTGGGCGTCCGGCGCGACCCGGATCATGCCTTGGAAGACGCCCTTGGCGCGATCAAAAACGACGTTGCGGATGATCTCCGTCGAGGTCGTGTTCGGCACGTCATGGCCGAGCGTCATGGTGACGTCGGTATGGGTGTCACCGCCCAGCAGGTTGACGCCGCGCAGCGTGAAGTCCGCGCCCTCGCCGGCCGTCTTCACATGCACTTCCTGACGCACCAGCTTGCCGCCGGCGTTGACAATGAAAAGACGGAACTTGGCGTCTGCGCCGAGCTCGGCACGGATCTGGCCGAGATGGGTGTCGGCATCGCCCTCGCCCTGCAGGACGACCCAGGTCACCTCCGCGCCCTCGCCGAGCTTCAGATCGGCGACGATCGAAGCAAGAGCGGCCGAACCGCTCTCACCGACATGGCGCTCGATGACGGTGGCCTTGGATCCCGTTGCGAAGGTGGCCGGCACGCGAACATGCACCTGTCCGGTCGCATGCACCGACTGCAACTCGATCGGAGCTTCGATCGTGGCATTCTCTGCAACCTTGAGCACGAAACCATCGCGCACGAAGGCACCGTTGATGCGCCCGATCGTGTCGTCACCATTGACGGCCGTCAGGCCCTCGGCGGCAGCACCTGTCGAGAGCGCCTCGCGATAAAGGGAAACGCTCATGCCCTCCGGCAGTCCGGCGGGGGCCTGCGCGACGCCCTGCAGCAGGGAGATCACGGTCGAACCCGCGACGAGCGGAGCCGCGGCCTTCACCACCGCCTGCGGCTCGTCTGCCGGCACGGCGCGCAGAAGCGCCTTCAGATCCGTATAGTGAAAGGTTTCGACGCGGCGGGTCGGCAGCCCCTGGCGTTTCAGGGCGTCGAACAGGCCGTCACGTTTGGACAGCACGGCGCCATCCCCCGGGAGGACACCAATCTGGTCAGTATAGGCGTCGATGAGCTGGGTCTCGGCTGCGGTGAGCCGGTTGGCCGCTTGCAAGGTCATCGGATGAACTCCTTCAAACTCGGCCCGAACTCAGGCTGCCTGCCCCGTGATATCGGCGTAACCGTTGGCTTCCAGTTCCAGCGCCAGGTCCTTGTCACCGGTCTTGACGATCTGGCCCTTGTAGAGAACGTGAACGGTGTCCGGCACGATATAGTCGAGCAGACGCTGGTAGTGGGTGATCACGATGGTGGCGCGGTCCGGGCGCTTCAGCGCATTGACGCCGTCGGCGACGATCTTCAGTGCATCGATGTCGAGGCCGGAGTCGGTCTCGTCGAGGATGCAGAGCTTCGGCTCGAGCAGCGCCATCTGCAGGATCTCGGCGCGCTTCTTCTCGCCGCCGGAGAAGCCGACGTTCAGCGGACGCTTGAGCATGTCCGGATTGATCTTCAGCTCGGCAGCGGCTTCCTTGACACGGCGCATGAATTCCGGCGTCGTCAGTTCGTCCTCGCCGCGCGCCTTGCGCTGCGAGTTCATCGCGACCTTCAGGAACTGCATGGTGGCCACGCCCGGGATTTCGACCGGATACTGGAAGGCGAGGAAGATGCCCTTGGCGGCGCGCTCGGCCGGATCGAGCTCGAGAATGCTCTCGCCGTTGTAGAGAATGTCGCCTTCGGTGACTTCATAGTCCTCGCGGCCCGACAGGATGTAGGACAGCGTCGACTTGCCGGAGCCGTTCGGCCCCATGATGGCGGCCACTTCGCCGGCCTTCACGGTCAAGTTCAGGCCGCGGATGATCTCGGTGCCGTCTTCGGCGATGCGGGCATGGAGGTTTCTGATCTCAAGCATGTCTGTCTTCCTGTCCATCGGGCGGTTCAAGGCCGCCTGTCGTTTCCTGTTGCGCCGCTGGGCGCCTGTTCAATTCCGTCATCCTCGGGCTTGTCCCGAGGATCTACTGCCGTTTCAGTTATAGTCCGACCATTGCGGAGAATTCGGATGCGGTGAATAGACGTTGTCGATCTCGTAAATCCGGTCGTAGAGATCGAGCCATGTCGGGTTAGGCCTTCGATCAGCTTGATCTTCCATTCCCGCACATAGCGCTTCAGAGACTTCTCTCGTCGGATCGAGAGGACGATGTTCGGATGCTGCTCAAACCACACCAAAAGCTTCGCATTGTATCTGGACGTAAAACCTTTCCTCACGTCATTCCGATGCTCCCATATGCGCCCCTGAAGGTCGCTGGTTACACCGGTGTAGATCACACCACGTGGCTTGTCCGACATCATGTAAACGAAGCCGGACATCGCGCATCAGCCTCGCCGGCAGTAGATCCTCGGGACAAGCCCGAGGATGACGACCGCAAAGGGCTGATCGCGCCGCCTCATCAGCCGACCGACCCCTCGAGCGAGATGTTGATCAGCTTCTGCGCTTCAACCGCAAACTCCATCGGCAACTGCTGGATGACGTCGCGGACGAAGCCGTTGACGATCAGGGCGATTGCCTCTTCTTCCGGGATGCCGCGCTGCATGGCGTAGAACTTCTGATCCTCGGAGATCTTCGAGGTCGTCGCCTCGTGCTCCACCTTGGCCGTCGAGTTCTTCACCTCGATATAGGGCACGGTATGCGCGCCGCAGGTATCACCGATCAGGAGCGAGTCGCAGTTGGTGAAGTTGCGGGCGTTTTCCGACTTGCGGTGCATGGAGACCTGGCCGCGATAGGTGTTTTGCGAAACACCGGCGGAGATGCCCTTGGAGATGATCCGGCTCTTGGTGTTCTTGCCGAGATGGATCATTTTGGTGCCACTGTCGACCTGCTGGTGACCGTTCGAGACCGCAATCGAGTAGAACTCGCCCTGGCTATCATCCCCGCGCAGAATGCAGGAAGGATATTTCCAGGTGATCGCCGAGCCGGTTTCGACCTGGGTCCACGAGATCTTCGAGCGCGCGCCACGGCAATCGCCACGCTTGGTGACGAAGTTGTAGATGCCGCCCTTGCCGTCCTTGTCGCCCGGATACCAGTTCTGGACGGTCGAATACTTGATCTCGGCATCGTCGAGCGCCACCAGTTCAACGACGGCCGCATGCAGCTGGTTCTCGTCGCGCTGGGGGGCCGTGCAGCCTTCGAGATAGGAGACGTAGGCGCCTTCCTCGGCGATGATCAGCGTGCGCTCGAACTGGCCGGTATTCTTCTCGTTGATGCGAAAATAGGTCGACAGTTCCATCGGGCAACGCACACCCTTGGGCACGAAGACGAAAGACCCGTCGGTGAACACCGCGGAATTGAGCGTCGCATAGTAGTTGTCGGTCACCGGAACGACGGAACCCAAATACTTCTTCACCAGATCCGGATGCTCGCGCACGGCTTCCGAGATCGACATGAAGATCACGCCGGCCTTCTTCAGCTCTTCCTTGAAGGTGGTCACGACCGAGACCGAGTCGAAGACCGCATCCACGGCGATCTTCGACGTCTGCACGCCCGCGAGGATTTCCTGTTCCCGCAGCGGAATGCCGAGCTTCTCATAGACCTTCAGAAGTTCTGGATCGACATCGTCGATCGACTTCGGCCCGTCGGTGCCCTTCGGCGCGGCATAGTAATAAATGTCGTCGAAATCGATCTTCGGATAATCGACGCGCGCCCAGGTCGGCTCTTCCATCGTCAGCCAACGCTTGTAAGCGTCGAGACGCCATTCGAGCATCCAGTCCGGTTCGTTCTTCTTGGCGGAAATGAAACGGATGATGTCTTCCGACAGGCCCTTGGGGGCCTTGTCGACCTCGATCATCGTCTCGAAACCGTATTTGTACTGGTCGACATCGATCTGGCGGACCTGATCGATCGTTTCCTGCACAGCAGCCATTCGCGTTCTCCAATCTTGCCGGATCAAAGGCCGGCAGCTTGTCAACGTTTTGAGCGGAAACCCGCCCTTATGTAGTTGCCAGAGGCGGGTTTTTCACCACCACGGCAAGGAGAAATTTGGTTTTTGCCAAATTTTCCCGGTCTTTCATGCCGCTTCGCCGGCGACTTTTCGACGGCCGGCGATCCTCGCGAAGATCTCGATGGCCCGGTCGACCTCGTCCTGGCGCGTTGCCGGTCCAAGCGAGATCCGCAAGGCACCCGCCTTGGCGTCGAAGCCCATGGCGGTCAGCACATGACTGGCGCCGAGCTTGCCCGAGGAGCAGGCCGAGCCTGCCGACAGCGCCACACCTTCCAGATCAAAGGCGATCTGGCCGGTCTCCGCCTTCAGGCCCGGCAGGGTGAAGAAGCTGGTGTTGGCGACCCGGTCAACCGCGGCGCCATGAATGACCACGTCCGGAGCCGCGCTCCGCATGCCTGCTTCCAGCCGCTCGCGCAAGGCGCCGATTGCCGCATTTCGGGCTTCGATATCGTTATGTGCCCAGGCCGCAGCTGCACCGAAACCGACAATGGCGGCGACATTTTCCGTGCCCGAGCGATGGCCCTTTTCCTGACCGCCGCCCCGGATCAAGGGCGCCGGCATCAATGTCTCACCGCGGGCGATGAGAGCACCGGCCCCTTTCGGCCCACCGATTTTGTGGGCGGACAGAATGAGGAAATCGGCACCGATCTCGTCGATCGCCAGCGGAATGCGCCCTGCGGCCTGCACCGCATCGACGAGAAGCAGACCGCCATGCTTGTGTACGATGGCGGCGGCCTGCCGGATCGGTTGGACGATGCCGGTTTCGTTGTTGACCGCCATGATGGCGACCAGCGGAAGCCCTGACGCTGCGTCATGGGCGGCAAGACGCGCGGCCAGAACCTCCAGATCGACCAGACCGTCAGCGGTGACCGGGACTTCCTCGACCTCATTGGCAGCAAACCGGCCGCCTTCGCGCACCGCAGGATGCTCGATCGCCGAGACATAAAGCCGGCCGATCGCAAGCGGCGCCTTGCCCATGCGAAAACCGGGCGTCAGCACCAGATTGGCGGCCTCGGTGGCGCCGGAGGTGAAGATGACGTTCGCCGCCACCGTGCCGACCAGAGCAGCGACCTGCCGGCGGGCGGCCTCGATCGCGGCCCGGGCAGCGCGCCCCTCGGCATGCACCGAATTTGGGTTACCGGCCAGTCTCAGCGCGTCGATCATGGCAGAGCGCGCCGTCTCCAGAAGGGGAGCGGTCGCGTTCCAGTCCAGATAGATGCGCTCCTTGGCCATATCACGTCCATGCGGCGCCGGCTGAAAAGCAGCGAGCGCATTTTCCTTGAAATTCGCGTCGGGCTTGTCCTATGACACGTTCCACCCTGCTTGGACAGCCGACCAGTTTCGAATAATTCTAAACTGGGTTTTATGAAAGTTGACTGATAACGTCAAGTCAGCTGGCTGAAATGCCTGTCCAGGATACAAAGAAATTTGCACGGACCGGAGACTCAATGCCCGAAGTGATTTTCAACGGCCCGGCGGGCCGCCTCGAAGGCCGGTATCAGCCGTCCAAGGAGAAAAGCGCGCCGATCGCGATCATCCTGCACCCGCATCCGCAGTTCGGCGGCACGATGAACAACCAGATCGTCTACCAGCTCTTCTACATGTTCCAGAAGCGCGGGTTCACGACGCTGCGTTTCAACTTCCGCGGCATCGGTCGCAGCCAGGGCGAGTTCGATCACGGTGCCGGCGAACTGTCGGACGCTGCCTCCGCGCTCGACTGGGTGCAGAGCCTGCATCCCGATTCGAAGAGCTGCTGGGTCGCCGGCTATAATTTCGGCGCCTGGATCGGCATGCAGCTGTTGATGCGCCGTCCGGAAATCGAAGGCTTCATCTCCATCGCACCGCAGCCCAATACCTATGACTTCTCCTTCCTCGCCCCCTGCCCGTCCTCGGGCCTGATCATCCATGGTGACGCCGACAAGGTCGCGCCGGAAAAGGATGTCCAGGGCTTGGTCGACAAGCTAAAGACGCAGAAGGGCATCCTGATCACCCAGAAGACCATTCCGGGTGCAAACCACTTCTTCAGCGGCCAGACCGAAACCCTGATGAGCGAGTGCGAGGATTATCTCGACCGGCGTCTCGAAGGCGAACTGGTGCCGGAGCCGGCCGCCAAGCGTATCCGCTGAACGACCGCATTGATCGTCGTACAAACGCCGGCCGAAAGGCCGGCGTTTGTGTTTGATGGCGCAGGGTCTCGTGCTCCGCCTTCCCTCCTGCGCCGCGGATCATCCCGGTGCCGGCGCGTCTCATTCGCATCGCGACGCCCGCGCCCGCGGCGGCCTCGGTCCGGCGCGGCGCCAATCATCCACGGGTGCCGACCACAGATGGCGTTGACAAACGACCGGCGGATTGTTCTGACTTGAACAATAACTCCCGAGACCTTTTCAACCATCGTTTGGTTCACCCTGATGCTTGACGCCCTTTCCTTCGATGCCATCGGCTTTGCCGGCGGCGGCAACCGCTGTTACTGGCAGAGCGGCTTCTTTGAGGCGTTCACTCGAAGCCATCCACAAAGGCCTTTCTATTATGTCGCAGTGTCGGCAGGCGCCTACCACTGCGCGATGAACCTGGCCGGGGTGGGCGACCGGGTTCGCGGTGCTGCCTTCTCCTTTGCCGAAAGGAACATACCCGATCTCGACTGGGCCGCCTTGCGGCAGGGACGCTCGCCGCTGGTGGTCGGCGGTCTGTTCCGGCAGTTCCTCGCCCAGCAATTCGGCCCGTCCGAACTCGAGTCGCTGAAGGCCGCCCCCCAATGCTGATCCAGCTCGCCTGCCCGCCACGCTGGATGCCCGGAGGGCTTGCCGCCCTCGGATCAATCACCGCCTGCCAGATCGAGAAACGGCTGACGGGCGGCGCCCACTCCAAGGCCGGACGTTATCTCGGGCTTAAACCCGCCTGGGTTTCGACCCACGACCTCACGACGCCAGCCGATCTCGTCGACGCACTCATGGCAACCTCGTCCGTGCCGCCGTTCATGCCGGTCGGCCGTATCGGAGCGAGAAGCCACCTGGACGGCGGCCTCGTCGACAATCCGCCGACGCTCAAGCTCCATGAGACGGAATCAGCCGGAGGACGGACCTTGCTGCTCACCACCCGTTATGGTCGCCTGCCGCCGTCTTCGCCGAACCGGATCGTGGTTGGTCCCAGCGAAGACATCCCCGTCAACAAGTTCACCGTCGGCAATGCCGCCGGCCTTCGCCATGCCTATGAACTGGGACTGAAGGACGGCGAGGCATCTGTGCAACGCCTGCCATCGCTGCTTATGGGCGGACGGTTGTGATCGGCGGTTGAACATCCGGTTCGCGAAAGGCAATCTGCCAGCACGCGACGTCGGCGGCCCGGCTGCCCCTCCTCCTCTCGCAGTCATCCTGGAAATCCATGCAAATCTTGAGCCCCATCATCCGGAAGATCCGGCGTCATCGTGCCGAGCGTCAGCTCAAGCACGGCAGAGCCGTCTTTCTTTCCGGCGATTCGTTTCCAAAGGACGCCGGCATCGAGATCGCCATCGAAACAAGGTTATCGCCCCTGTTCGGCGACTGGTGCAGACAGGCAGACCTCAACGAAAGGCAGCACGCCGCTACCTTCACCACGGACATTCCTACGCGGCTCGAAGGTCTCCAGCGAGAGCTCGACGGCAACCAGAAGCGGATGGCGGGTGTGTTGTTCAGCCGCTCATCCGGGGGACGGGTGGCAAGCCTGCATGCACTCAACCACTCGGTGCGAGCCGTGGTGTGCCTCGGCTATCCGTTCAAAAGGCCCAAACAGGCTCCCGAGCCAGCTCGCTATGAGCATCTGCGCGACATCACAGTGCCGACCCTCATCCTTCAGGGACAAACGGACGCCTACAGCACGTTCGAACAGGCCAGGGCCTACCCGGTCTCCAGCTCGGTCACCATCCTACCGGTCGAGACGGATCACGAATTCCAGCTCAGCCCGGAAGAATGGGATGCGGTTGCCGCGGAGATTCGCCGCTTTCTGCTCGAAATCTGACACTACCTCAGAAGAAGCCCATCAGGCCGAGCGGCACAGGACGCCGCCCGTCATCGGCGCTTTGACACCGGTCGTGCCGGGTAAAGTCAGTGGCAACCGCTTGAGCGAGCGCACGGCGAGATAGGCCCAGGCCTCGGCCTCCGTCGCATCGCCATCGAAGCCGGCCTGCTCGGCGGTCAGGACGGTCGCGCCGCTGCGCGCGGCAATCTCTCTCAAATCGCCCATGATCGTGCGATTGAGCCGCCCGCCGCCACAGATCACGAAGGTCTGCGGCGCTTCGGGGAGGTGACCAGCCGAACGCAGGATCGCCGCAGCCGTCACATAGGCAAGTGTGCGTGCGCCGTCGTGCAGGCCCGCCTCGTCGGGCTGCGGCGGGCGAAAGTCGTTGCGGTCGAGCGAGCGGCGCTGGTCGGTGGTGAAGAACGGATGGTCGAGATAACGCTCGGCGAGCAGCATCAGAACGGATCCCTCCGAGGCGATCATGCCGCCCTGGTCGAAGGGCACGCCGGCATTGGCCTCCACCCACTGATCGATCAGTGCGTTGCCCGGACCGCTGTCAAAGGCGAGAATCTCGCCGTCGGATCCGACAAAGGTCAGGTTGGAAATGCCGCCGATATTGACGAAGCACACGGGCCGCGGAACCTTGAGCGAGGCGGCAAGCGCCGCGTGATAGGCCGGAACCAGCGGCGCGCCCTGCCCGCCATGCGCCATGTCGTTGGCGCGCATGTCGTAGACCACATCGATCCCGGTGTCGCGCGCAAGAAGCGCCCCGTCGCCGATCTGCACCGTCAGGGCCTGCTCGGGACGATGCAAAACTGTCTGACCATGAAAGCCGATGACGTCGATGGTGTCTGCCGCAATCGTGTGGGCGGCGAGGAAATCCTTGACGGCCCCGGCGTGGCGCAGGGTGAGTTCCCGCTCCAGATCGGCCAACGAATGCGGACGCTGGCGGCGCTCGGTGATCGTCCTTGCATCCACGAGCCCTTGCTTCAGCCCCGCGCGGAAGGCGGCATCGTACGGCACGGCCAGAAACGGTCCGCGCTCGACGAGCCCCTCGCCGTCCGTCGTCAGCAGGGCGACATCGATGCCGTCCATGGACGTGCCGCTCATCAGCCCGATCGCCCGCATCCTGTCGCCCACAGCTTCTCTCCGTCGATTCGAATGAATGCCATCAGCGTTATTCATGGCTGAAACGGGTGCACAATTCAAAAAACAATGCTAAAGCGCCGGCGTTTTCCCGTTCATCATGCAGAAAGCCTCAAAGGTCATGACGAAGTTCAAGTCCGATTTCCTCCGCACCATGCAAGAGCGCGGCTTCATTCATCAGATTTCCGATGAAAGCGGCCTCGACGACCTGCTCGCCAAGGAAAGCGTGACGGCCTATATCGGCTTCGATCCGACCGCGCCGTCGCTGCATGCCGGCGGGCTTATCCAGATCATGATGCTGCACTGGTTCCAGGCAACCGGCCACCGGCCGATCTCGCTAATGGGCGGCGGCACCGGCATGGTCGGCGACCCGTCCTTCAAGGAAGAGGCCCGCCAGCTAATGACCGTCGACACCATCGAGAGCAACATCGCCTCGATCAAGCGCGTCTTTGCCAACTACCTGAATTACGACCAGGGCCCGCAGGGCGGCGCACTGATGATCAACAATGCCGAATGGCTGCGGTCGCTGAACTATCTCGAATTCCTGCGCGATGTCGGCCGGCACTTCTCGGTCAACCGCATGCTGTCCTTCGACAGCGTCAAGACACGCCTTGATCGCGAGCAGTCGCTCTCCTTCCTCGAATTCAACTACATGATCCTGCAGGCCTACGACTTCGTCGAGCTGGCCAAGCGCTACGACTGCCGGCTTCAGATGGGCGGCTCCGACCAGTGGGGCAATATCATCAACGGCATCGACCTCGGCCATCGCATGGGCACCCAGCAGCTCTATGCCCTGACCTCGCCGCTCTTGACCACGTCGTCCGGCGCCAAGATGGGCAAGTCCGTGAACGGCGCCGTCTGGCTCAACCCGGACATGCTGTCGGCCTATGACTTCTGGCAGTACTGGCGCAATACCGAGGATGCCGACGTCGCGCGGTTCCTGAAGCTCTACACCACCCTGCCGATGGCCGAGATCGAACGCCTTGCCGCACTTGGCGGCGCCGAGATCAACGAGGTCAAGAAGATCCTGGCAACCGAGATCACCGCCATGCTGCACGGCCGCGAAGCCGCCGAACAGGCGGCCGAGACGGCGCGCAAGACCTTCGAAGAGGGCGGCCTGTCGGAGAACCTGCCATCGATCGAAGTGCCGACAGCGGAACTCGATGCCGGGATCGGCCTTCTGTCGCTGATCGTGCGCGCCGGCCTTGCCGCGTCGAACGGCGAGGCCCGTCGCCACGTTCAGGGCGGCGCCGTGAAGATCAACGATGCGGCCGTCAGCGACGAGCGCATGGCCGTCGGCACCGGACAGATGACCGCCGATGGCGTCATCAAGCTGTCGCTCGGCAAGAAGAAGCACATTCTGGTTCGCGCCATCTGAACGATCATCGGCCGGGCCTTCGCGCCCGGCCGGCCCACCTTTCGGGCGCAGCGAAGGCCTCTCCGGCCCATCCCGCATAAAAAAACTCCTCCTTCCGAAAAAATATTTTTCCCCCGCTCTTGCGAGTTCGTCACGTCCGGGCCGTCTTGCCGTAGGCGGACCGCCGCGCGGCGGGTGCGGCTTGACCCCGGACGCTGCCGGCAGTGGCCCAACAGCAAACGCAACAGCGCCTGAAGCGGCAGTCAATCGACGTCGGTATCTTCCAATTATTTCCGCAAGATAGCGACTGTTTGCGCGGCATCCGCCAATGCATACGGAGCGCTATCCGTTAAAATTAGAGGCAAATACGCGACAGATTCAAATCAAATACAAATCCAATTTTATACTTGTTTTATTCTTGTTTTTATCAAGCTTTACTCGACTTAAGATCTGTTTTTACTTCCGTATTTTGCGAGCAATCAAAACATCCATGCCATTGTCTTCCCAACACGGGGAGACAACCAATGACAAAAACAAGAACTCTGGGAATTGGACTCTTGACCATCGCAATGACCGGCGCGCTGACGCTTCCGGCGATGGCAGTACCGGCAAACATGCGCGTCGTCGGCAAGGCAAATCCGCCGATCGGCCACTACGAATTCTGCAAGACCTATGGCGCCGAATGCGTCGCCGATGGCGGAGATGCCGGCCCGGCCGTACTGACCGAGACCAATTGGAAGACGCTGCTCGACGTGAACTATACCGTCAACAGCTCGATCACGCCGCTGACCGACCAGGACATTTATGGCGTCGAGGAACGCTGGGCCTATCCGCGGACCGTCGGCGACTGCGAGGACTTCGCGCTCCTGAAGCGCAAGATGTTGATCGATCGCGGCTTTGCGCCGTCCGATCTGCTGCTGACGGTAGTGCTTCAGCCCAATGGCGAGGGCCATGCGGTGCTGACCGTGCGCACGGACCACGGCGACTTCATCCTCGATAACATGCGCAACAAGGTCATGCTGTGGTCGGAGACCGAATACACCTACCTCAAGCGCCAATCGTCCGACGATCCGGGACGCTGGGTCAAGCTGCAGGACGGTCGCGCCACTGCCGTGGGTAGCGTCAACACCAACTGATCCGCTGCCGCCCCGACAGAGGCGGCAGTTCATGAGCCCCTGGCCCGGTCCGTCCCCCGCAGACCCCGTCCCCCGACCGGAGCCAAATGAGCCGGTCCCGTTTCATCGGGACCGGCTCTCTTTTTTCACGCCCCCTCCCGGATACGCTGCGGGCTTCCGGCCAAGCTCGGTGAAGCTTAACGTCACATTAACCATAATCACTAAAGCTCGGTATCGCGTGTCGACGGATTCGCGCCAGCCTTCAGGCCTGCGTGCGCGTTGTTCCGCTTGCGAGAGGGACCGGATCATGCAGAACACGAAGATTGCAGCGGACCAGACGGAGCACACGCCTCTCCTGTCCAACCGCTTCGTCTTCGTCCTGACGTCCGTGGTTGCTGTCCTCGCCCTGCTGTCGATCGTCATCAGCCTGTTCGGCCACCGGTTCGGCGAACGGTGGGCCCTTTCGGGCCACAGCGACAGCACCGAAATCCTCGACATTTCCATCGGCCTCGACCGGCTGCAACTGGCGTCCAACACCATCCGCTTCGAGGAACAGCGCAAGAGCGGTCCTTCAGAAAGGGTCGACATCTACCTCCTTTGGCCGGAAATGACTGGCTACAGCCGCGACGCCCGTCGCCGGTTCGATGACCTCACGCAGGCCAATGGACTGATCTTCTTGCAGCTTTCGCAAAGCACCATGTCGCGCGACATGTCGGGGCGTATCGGACCGATCTATTCCGGCCTGTTCGACGGCGCGACAGAGGCCGGCCCCTTCGGCCTGACACAACATCGATTCCGCGCCGGGACAGGCTATGACGGGGAGATCCTTCTCACCGCTCCCCGCGCCGGCAAGCCGGACTATGCGGTACGCTGCATCCTTCCGGCGCCCGGCACGGCACCCAGCGGCGGCGACTGCCAGCGCGACATCCATGTCGGGCGCGACCTCACCGCCCTCTACCGGTTTTCAAGCGCGCTGCTCAATGACTGGCAGCAAATCGACGCGGCCGTCGAGGCGTATGTCGGAGCGCGAATCCTTGCGGCCCCGGCCGCCGCAAAACTTCAAAAGCGCGCCAATCCGGCAAGGAATGATTCATTATAAACCTCTTGGTAAGGCTGTTTCCGTACTGTCGTTCGAAGTGGTCGCGTGGGGGTGCGCCCGATCCGAAATTACAGCATGTGAAGAGTCCTGCGGTGAATAATACAATCCGACGCCTTAACCTCGCCTCCCAGATGCGCAAGCTTGCCATTGCCGCCTTGGTGCTGGTGACCGCTCTTGGAGTGAATGTTTCGACGGCAGCGGCCGCCCCGACCTATGGCGGCATCGTGGTCGATGCGAAGACCGGCAAGGTCCTTTACAGCGAGAACGCCGACAGCCTGCGTTATCCTGCGTCGCTCACCAAGATGATGACGCTCTATCTGACCTTCGAGGCGCTCGAAGCCGGTCGAATCAAGCTCAACGACAAGGTGCCGGTTTCGGCTCACGCTGCATCCGAGCCGCCTTCCAAGCTCGGCGTCGGCGCCGGCCGCTCGGTGACCGTCGAGCAGGCCATCCTTGCCCTCGTCACCCGTTCTGCCAATGATATCGCGACCGCGCTCGGCGAGTTCCTCGGCGGCTCGGAGCAGCGCTTCGCGCAGATGATGACCGCCAAGGCGCGCAGCCTCGGCATGACCAAGACCACCTATCGCAACGCCCATGGCCTGCCGAACACGGCGCAGATGACGACTGCACGTGACCAGGCGCGCCTTGGTATCGCGCTTCGCCAGCACTTCCCGCAGTATTACGGCTACTTCTCCACTCGCAGCTTCCAGTTCGGCAAGCAGGTGATCGGCAACCACAACCGCCTTCTCGGCGTCGTGCGCGGCGTCGACGGCATCAAGACCGGCTTCACCCGTGCCGCCGGCTTCAACCTCGTGACCTCCGCCCAGGCCGACGGCCGCTCCATTGTCGGCGTCGTCATGGGTGCGCCTTCGGGCGCAAACCGCAATGCCCGCATGACCAAGCTCGTGCAGACCTATCTGCCGAAGGCGTCCCGTTCGGGAGGCGGCGATCTCATTGCCAAGATGAACACCTCTGTGGCGCCCGTCGCTGCCCAGGAAGTCGAGGCCGCTCCGGCTGCGCAGGTCGCGCTCGGCGCACCGTCCCTCCCCTCGACCGGCCCGCTGCCGGACACCCGTTACGAGCCTGCCGTCGCGTCGGCCTATGCTGCGCCGGCCAATGACAATGCCGCAACGGCAGCCCTGGAGACCGCACGCGGTGCCGCGCCCCGCGCGCTCAATGCTGGCATCCCGGTTCCGCAGCCGGCACCGGCCTACATGCCCGACACCCAGAGCTCCGTTGCGCCTGCAAGCCAGCCCGCCGTCGAGCAGGCCAAAGCTGCCCCGGTCGACATCGATGAAACCACCACGGCCTCGACAAAGCCCGCCTCCGGTTGGGTGATCCAGATCGGCACCTCGCCGGATCGCGATCAGGCCATGTCGCTTCTGCGCCAGGCGCAGGACAAGGGCGGAAAGGTATTGCGTTCCGCCACCCCCTTTGCCGTCGCCTACAATACCGGCTCGGCCCAGGTTTACCGCGCCCGCTTCGGCGGCTTCGACGACCAGAAGACGGCCGTCAATGCCTGCAAGGCGCTCAAGAAGAAGGGAATCGGCTGCTGGGCTGCCGCTCAGTAAGGCCGGTTTCTCACCTCGAAATTTTGTATCGCGTACGAGGTAGACGAATGGCATCGAACGAGAAACACTTCGAAGTCGCCCAGACCCAGGACAATAGCGGCCAGGACGGCCGCTACAGCCTGCACCCGCTGCACGAGGCGGCCTTCCGCCTGGCGGATCTCGGGCTCACGCGCAAGCGGGGCTCGCGCACCAAGGACCTCATCGGCCTGCTGCTCTGCCACGGTGCCCGCGCCTGGCGCTATTCGCAGCCGGAGGCTAACATCCACCTGCATGTCTCCTCGCATGGCGGCCGCTATCCGGTCATGCTGCGCCTGCGCTGACTTTCCCTGCCCGTTTGAGGAGACCGCCATGCCGCTCTATTCGCTCGGCAATCTCGTACCCAAAACGCCTGGCGACGACCGTTTCTGGGTCGCTCCCGACGCGCATGTGATCGGCCAGGTCGAGATCGGTGAGGATGTCGGCATCTGGTTCGGCGCGGTTCTTCGCGGTGACAATGAGCCGATCGTGATCGGCGACCGGACCAATATCCAGGAAGGCGTGATGATCCATACCGATCCACGCTTTCCCGTCGCCATCGGCAAGGGCTGCACGATCGGCCATCATGCGATCGTGCATGGTTGCACGATCGGCGACAATTCTCTGGTCGGCATGGGCGCAACGATCCTCAACGGCGCGAAGATCGGCAACAATTGCCTGATCGGCGCCAATTCGCTGATCACCGAGGGCAAGGAGTTTCCGGACAATTCTCTGATCGTCGGCTCGCCCGCCCGCGTGGTTCGAACCCTCGATGAGGCAGCCGCAGCCGGCTTGAAACTGTCCTCGGAAAATTACGTCCGCAACTGGCAGCGCTTCGCGCGCGATCTCAAGCAGATCTGACCGAAAGCGTCGTCCAGCGAGCGGCCCGTTTCATGCGCAATTTGCGCAAAGGCCCCGGATCTCGATCGTCGTCTTCTCTGCCTTGAACCGACGCCCCTTGGCCCAGTCCGACAGGCGGTGGTCGATCGTGTGATCGTGGAACTCCTCGACCTGTCCGCATTTGTGGCAAATGGCGAAGGCGACGGTGCCATGCGCGCAGCAGTCACTCTGCGGATGGGCGCAGGCGACGAAGGCGTTGATGCTCTCAAGACGATGCACAAGCCCGAATTCGACCAGCTTGTCGAGGGCGCGGTAAACCTGCAGCGGTGCGCGAAAGCCCTTGTCGCGCAGATGGTCAAGAATGCCATAGGCAGACAGCGGCGCCGCCGAGGCCGACAGCGCATCGAAGACGAGAGCCTGGTTCTTGGTCAGCTGAGGTTGGTGCATGTCACCCTCGCATTTCTTTTTCGTCCCGCCGCCGGCTCGGCGTCGGCAGGAGACTAAACAGGAACAACAGCAGCGCCGCAACCACGATCGACGGACCGGACGGCGTGTCATAGGTCAGCGATCCAAACAGGCCGATCACCACCGCGACCGCGCCGATCAGCGAGGCCAGCACGGCCATGACCTCAGGCGTTGCGGAAAAGCGACGGGCAGCCGCGGCCGGAATGATCAGCAGCGAGGTGATCAGCATGATCCCGACGATCTTCATGGCAATCGCGATGACGAGCGCCATCAGCAGCATGAAGGCCAGCCGTGCACGCTCGGGATGAAGCCCCTCTGCCTCCGCCAACTCGGCATTGACGGTCGCGGCCAGCAGCGGGCGCCAGAGAACGGCAATCAAGGCAACCACGAGCGCTCCGCCACCCCAGATGACCGCGATGTCCGTCGTCGTCACGGCCAGGATATCGCCGAAGAGAAAGGCGATGAGGTCGATGCGGACCCAGGACATGAAAGCGACGAGAACGAGGCCGATGGCGAGCGTCGAATGGCTGAGAATGCCGAGCAGCGCATCCGCCGACAGCGCCTGGCGCTTCTGCAGCACCAGGAGCACGAGCGAGACGATCGCCGCCACCAGAAAGACGCTGACCATCAGGTTGAGCGAGAACAGCAGCGACAGCGCCACGCCGAGCAGCGCGGAATGCGCCATGGTATCGCCAAAATAGGCCATGCGGCGCCAGATGACGAAACAGCCGAGAGGGCCGGTGGTGAGCGCCAGCCCGACGCCGGCGAGAATGGCGCGTAGGAAGAAATCGTCAAACATGGCCCTGCCCCTTCTTGGTCGACGCGCCGGGCGTGGCCGTGCTCAGCGTTTCCGTTCCATGCTCGCCTGCCGGGTGGTGATGATCGTCATGCGCATGATCGTCACCATGATGATGATGGTCATGTCCATGTCCATGGCCATGGTCATGACCGTGATGATGGCCGTCGTCCGGATGGCAGTGGTCGGTAATCGTGCCGTCGCCGTGGCGCACGCGGCCGTCCGGCAGGTGCGTGTGATCGTGATCATGGCTATAGACTGCAAGGGTGCGCCCGGCGGTCGCGCCGAACAGACGCATATATTCCGGGCTGCGGCTGACGGCAGCCGGCGTGCCACGGCAGCAGACATGGCCGTTGAGACAGATGACCGTGTCGGTTTCCGCCATAACCACGTGCAGGTCATGCGAAATCAACAGGATGCCGCAGCCGGTCGCATTGCGGATCGAGGTGATGAGATCATAGAGCGCGATCTCGCCGGTGAAGTCGACGCCCTGCACCGGTTCGTCGAGAACCAGAAGGTCGGGCTTGCGGGCAATGGCGCGGGCGAGCAGCGCGCGCTGGAACTCGCCGCCCGACAGATGCTGAACCTCGGCGCCGGCAAGATGGCCGATGCCGACCGATTCGAGTGCGGCGGCAATCTCCTTGTCCGTCAGCCTGACCGTCAGCGTCATCAGGCGCTTGACCGTCAGCGGCATGGTCCAGTCGACGGTGAGCTTCTGCGGCACATAGCCGACCCGGAAGCCGGGCTGGCGTACCACGCGGCCCTCATCCGGATTGAGCACGCCGATCGCCATCTTGGCGCTCGTCGACTTGCCCGATCCGTTCGGGCCGATCAGGGTCACGATCTCGCCGCGGCGGACGGAAAAATCGACGCCGCGGACCAGCCAGCGGCCATTGCGGCGGATGCCGGCATTGGAAAGCGTCACGAGCGCAGGTTCAGTCATCGATATCATTGCGGTCAGTCCGACCCGGAAATTTGCTGTTGCGTGATCCTATGGCACACGTTATAGCATTACGCAATCAATGTAATTTTATTACATTACAAACGCAAGATGGAGTTGTTCCCATGACCTTGTCCCGGCTCGGCCTCGCCGCCTCGACCGCCGCCCTCTTCCTCGCGCCCAGCATGGCGCTCGCCGCCCCGCAGGTCGTCGTCTCGATCAAACCGGTCCACTCGCTGGTCGCGGCGATCATGAAGGGCGTCGGCGAACCGGCTCTGATCGTCGAGGGCGCCGCCTCCCCGCATACCTATAGCCTCAAGCCATCGAACGCGCGGGCGCTCGAAAATGCCAACCTCGTCTTCTGGGTCGGCCACGGCCTCGAAGCCTTCCTGGACAAGCCCCTGGAGGCCCTGGCGGGCAAGGCAACGGTGGTCGAGCTGGAAGACGTCCCGGGCCTCGTTCGCCTGCCCTTCCGGGAAGGCGGAGCCTTCGAAGCCCACGACCACGGTCATGAGGGCGAAGCCGGGCATGACGAGCACGCGGCCCACGACGACCACGCCGACGAACAGCATGCAACAGACGGACACGCGGCCGAAGAGCATGCGGGCGAGGAGCATGCCGACGAGGCACATGATCATGACCACGACCATGAGCATGGCGGTATCGACATGCACCTGTGGCTCGACCCGATGAACGCCAAGGCCATGGCCGCCGCGATCGAGAAGGCTCTCGTCACCGCCGATCCGGAAAACGCCGAGCGCTACAAGACCAATAGTGCGGCGCTGGCGGCGGAGATCGACGCCCTCGACAAGGAGATCGCCGCAACCGTCCAGCCGGTGGCGGACAAGCCCTTCATCGTCTTCCACGACGCCTATCAATATTTCGAAAACCGTTACAAGGTGCGGGTCGCAGGCTCGATCACCGTGAGCCCGGAGACCATGCCCGGCGCCGAGCGCGTCGCCGAGATCCACGGCAAGGTCAAGGAACTGGGCGCGGCCTGCGTCTTTGCCGAACCGCAATTCGAGCCTAAGCTCGTCTCCGTGGTCACGGAGGGCACCGACGCCAAGGCCGGCACCCTCGATCCGGAAGGCGGCGCGCTTGAGGCCGGCCCCGGCCTCTATCCGGAACTGATGCGCAATCTAGCCAATTCGCTGAAGGAATGCCTGTCGCGGTCCTGACGGTCCCGGCATCTGCGGCGGGCTTTCGGGCCCGCCTTTTTCAGCTCAATCAATGTAATGGTATTACGCAAACAGAAAGGTTTGTTCCATGGACAAGCTTCCCGTCACCGTGCTCTCCGGTTTCCTCGGTGCCGGCAAGACCACGCTCCTCAATCACGTCCTGTCCAACCGCAGCGGGTTGAAGGTCGCCGTCATCGTCAACGACATGAGCGAGGTCAACATTGACGCAGCGCTGGTGCGCGGCGGCGAAGCGGCTCTGTCGCGCACCGACGAACAGCTGGTCGAAATGAGCAATGGCTGCATCTGCTGTACCTTGCGCGACGATCTGCTGAAGGGCGTGCGCGACCTCGCCGCGCAGAATCGTTTCGATTACCTGCTGATCGAAGCGACCGGGATTGCCGAGCCGCTGCCGATCGCCACCACCTTCGACTTCCGCGACGAGGATGGCTTCAGCCTTTCCGACATTGCCCGTCTCGACACCATGGTGACCGTGGTCGATGCGGCCAACCTGCTCGCCGACTATTCGTCGACAGACTTCCTGTCCGATCGCGGCGAAACCGCCGGCGACGGCGACAACCGCACGCTGGTCGATCTTCTGGTCGAGCAGATCGAGTTCGCCGATGTCATAGTGCTCAACAAGATCGGCACGGCGAGCGCGGATCAGCGCGAGGCGGCGCGCAAGATCATCACCGGCCTCAATCCCGATGCGCGGCTGATCGAGGTCGATTTCGGCAAGGTCGAGCCGCGCGACATCCTCGGTACCGGCCTGTTCGACATCGAGAAGGCGGAGACCCACCCGCTGTGGTTCAAGGAGCTCCACGGTTTCAAGGACCACGTGCCCGAAACCGAGGAATATGGCATCCGGTCCTTCGTCTACCGGGCGCGCCAGCCCTTCGACCCGAAGAAACTTCAGGCCTTCATCGGCCGCACCTGGCCCGGCGTCATTCGCGCCAAGGGCTTCTTCTGGCTTGCCACCCGTCCCAGCCATGTCGGCGAGCTCAGCCAGGCGGGAGCCATCGTGCGCACCGGCCGCATGGGGCTCTGGTGGTCGGCCGTTCCGCGCCAGCGCTGGCCGGACGATCCCGGCTTCCACCGGGCGATTGCGCCCTATCTCGATCCCGTCTGGGGCGACCGCCGGCAGGAGATCGTCTTCATCGGCACGGACCCGATGGACGAGGCGGCAATCACCGCCGAACTCGATTCCTGTCTGATTGCGGCCACAGCGTTCACCCCGGCGGCCTGGTCGGGCATGAAGGATACGTTCGCCCCCTGGCAATAGGCCGTCGGCCGCCCGCGCATTCCGATCTAGAGCCGGCCGCGCCGGGCCAGAAGCTCGAGTACGATCCGGCTGCCTTCGTCGCCCGAGGGGAGCTCCGTCTGCAGCTTCTGCCAGACGAGGTCGAAACCCTCCAGCATGGCCCGGCGCTGCAGCGTGTCGGCGGCGAGCCGCTCGGCCATGCGCATCAGGTTGCCGGGCCGCACATGGTCGTTCAGATATTCCGGGACGACCGGATAATCGGCAATCAGATTGGGCAGCGCGCCCGTCCAGGTCTTGATGCGGTGGCTTACCATACGCATCAGGAAATCCGCCTTGTAGGTCGACACCACCGGAACACTCGCCAGCGCCAGTTCGAGGATGACGGTGCCAGAGGCGGCGATGGCCGCATCCGCCTCGGCAAAGGCCTGCCATTTGGCGTCCTCGCCGGTCAGCACGTCGGGTTTCAGCGCCCAGTCGGCGATCATCGCGCACACCCTCGCCTCCTGCCGGGACACGGTGGGCAGAAGGAAACGCGTCGGGCCGTTGCGGGCAACGAATTCCTGCATGACAGCGCCGAAGACCGGCAGCAGCGCGTTGATTTCGGCGCCGCGCGAGCCCGGCAGCAGCAGGATGGTCTTCGGATCGTCCAACCCTGCTGCGGGCCGCTGTGCGCGGAGAGCCCGCGTGCGCAGCAGGCTCTCATGGGTCGCCAGACGATGGCCGACGAAATGAGTCGGCGGCCCGCCCAGATCGCGCATCACCTGTGGCTCGAATGGCAGGACGGCGAGAACGGAATCCACATAGGCCAGCATGGCCTGCGCGCGGTATTCCTTCCACGCCCAGACGCTCGGACAGACATAATCGACCACCGGCAGATCCGGCAGCGCCTCACGCACCTTCTTCGCCACCCGATGGGTGAAGTCCGGGCTGTCGACGATGAGTAGAAGATCCGGCTTGGCTGCGATGATGGCGCGTGCGGTGAGCCCTATGAGCTTGATGAAGCGTGGCAGGCGCGACAGAACCTGGGTCAGCCCCATGACTGACAGCTCGGAGAAGTCGAAGAGGGAAGACAGCCCCTGGCGCTCAAGCGCATCGCCGCCGACGCCGATGATGTCGATCGGTCCGACATGACGGACCTTCAGCGCGGCGATCAGGTCCGCCCCCAGAAGATCGCCGGAGACCTCACCGGCAATCACCGCGATCTTCAAAGGCCTTGCGCTCATGCGGTCTCTCCTTGAAGACCCCGGTCGATGCCGATGACGAACAATCCCGCCTCGTCGGCTGCCTTGACCAGCGCCTCGCGCTCGATCACCAGCGCCCGGCCAGCCTCCACCGCAATGCCGGCAAGCCCGGCAAGCCGGGCGTTCTCGATCGTCGAGCGGCCGATGGTCGGCAGGTCGGCGCGCACGTCCTGCTGGGGTTTGCACAGCTTGACCAGCACGCCCTTGCGGCGCTGCGAAATGCGTTTCTCGGCGCGCAGATGAGCCACGCGTTCCAGCATGGCATCGGTGCCCTCGACGCCTTCGAGCGCCACGATGCGACCGCCGACGCTGACCGCCCCCTGCCCCACATCAAGGCGTCCCAGCGCCTCGGCGGCCTCGGCGGCCCTTGCAATGTCGCGCAGGTCATCATCGGTCGGGACCACCGCGCCGATCGGTCCGGTCTCAGCGAGAAGGTCGGGCGCAATCTCGTGCGCGCCGATCACGTGGCAGCCCTGGGCCTCGATGAGCCCGATGACCATTTTCAGCACGACATCGTCACCGCCGGCGAGCAATGTGCGAACCGCCATCGGCAGCTTGATCAAGGATTTCAGATTGACCCGGATCTCGCCGAAGGCCGGCCGCCGCTTCACGCCGCCGGACAGCACGACGCGATCGATGCCATTGGCTCTCAGGAGCTTCGACAGGCCGGCCATGTCGCCAACGCCGATCACGGCATTGTCAAACCCGTCCCACAGCTGGTCGGCTTCGTTGCGCAGGCGCAGGATGAACGGGTTCTCTCCGGCCGCCCGGGCCGCTTCGGCAACATAAAGAGGCAAAAAGCCGCCGCCGGCGATGATCGCCAGGCGGCCTTCGCGAGCCCCGGACGCCGCCATGGCGCTCAGCTCTTGCCGCGGAACGGCGACGACAGGGCGCGGTCGCTCTCGGCCGCGATGAAATCGAGGATTTCCAGAACCGGCGGGCAATCGAGATAGTCATCGCGGATGGCCGCGGCATTGACGCGGGCCGAGGCCTCGCCCTCGAAGATCTGCTTGAACGCGCGGCGGACCTGGTGAATGACCGCACGCTCCATGCCGGCGCGCGTCATGCCGACGACGTTGAGACCACCCAGCACGCCCGGATTGCCGTTCAGCATGCCGTAGGGGATGACGTCGTAGCTGACAGCGGACAGGCCGCCGACAAAGGCCTGGCGGCCGATGCGCGTGAACTGGTGCACCGCGGAGCCGCCGCCGAGAATTACGCGATCCTCGACCTTCACATGGCCGGCGAGCATGACATTGTTCGACAGGATGATGTTGTCGCCGAGCTGGCAGTCATGGGCGACGTGCGAATTGGCGAGAAACAAATTGTTGCTGCCGACCACCGTCTTGCCGCCGCCTTCGGTGGTGCCGGTGTTCATGGTGACGCCTTCGCGCATCGTGCAATTGTCGCCGATGGTGAGCGTCGTTTCTTCGCCGGCATGATGGATGCTCTGCGGATCGCCGCCGATGACCGCGCAGGCGTGGATGGTCGCATTGCGGCCGATCGTCGTGCGGCCGGTGACCACCACATGCGAAAGCAGGTTGCAGCCGTTGCCGAGGATCACCTTGGGACCGACATGACAGAAGGGGCCGATCTTGACATTCGCACCGATCACGGCCCCGTCTTCGACGACGGCCATGGGGTGGATGACGGCGCCCTCTCCGATCTTGCTCATTTTTCGTCCTTGCGCACGATCATCGCGCCGATGTCAGCCTCGGCGACGAGCGCGCCGTCGACCTTGGCGTCGCAGTGGAACTTCCAGATATTGCCGCGCTGCTTCTGCTTGAAGACATGGAACTCGACGCGATCGCCCGGCACGACCGGCTTGCGGAAACGGGCATTGTCGATCGTCATGAAGTAGACGAGATTGCCGCCGCCGCCTTCCTTGCGGGTGCAGATGGCACCTGCGGTCTGAGCCATGCCCTCGACCAGAAGCACGCCCGGCATGATCGGCGATTCCGGGAAGTGGCCGGTGAAGTGCGGCTCGTTGGCGGTGACGTTCTTGATGCCGATTGCCGAATTGTCGCCGTCGATCTCGATGATCCGGTCCACCAGAAGGAACGGATAACGATGCGGCAAAAGCTTCATGATTTCGAGGATGTCGGCGGATCCGAGCTCGGTCTTGACCTGATCAGTCATTCTTTCCCCCCTTCTGCTTGCGGCTCTCGGACTGGCTGAGCGCCGCAGCAACGTCTTTCAGAAAATCCTTCATCGGCCGGGCCGGCACACCGCCATAACGCTCGCCCGGCGGCACGTCGGCCAGAACGCCGCTCATGGCGGCGATCTGGGCACCATCGCCAATGGTGATGTGACCGTTAATGCCGCAAGCACCGCCGATCATCACCCCGTCGCCGATCCGGGTGCTGCCGGCAATGCCGACCTGGGCGACGATGCCGCAATGGCGACCGATGCGGACATTGTGGCCGATCTGCACGAGGTTATCGATCTTCGTGCCCTCGCCGATCACGGTGTCGTCCATGGTGCCGCGATCGATCGTCGTATTGGCGCCGATCTCGACATTGTCCTGGATGATGACACGGCCGATCTGCACGATCTTCAGCATGCCGCGCGGACCGGGCGCATAGCCAAAACCGTCCTGACCGATCCGGGCGCCGTTGTGGATGATGACATTGTTGCCGATGAGAGCCGACTGGATGCTCGCCCCGGACGCGATCGTGCAACCGCGGCCGATACGCACGCCGGCGCCGATGACACAACCCGCTCCGATGCGGCTGCCTTCGCCGATCTCCACATTCGCGCCGATCACCGCCATCGGCTCGACCAGCACATCCGCTTCCAGCCGCGCCGTCGCGTCGACATGCGCCGCGGGCGAAACGCCGTTCAGCGCCGGAGACACCGGAACGGGACGCAGGCCCTCCGGATGCAGGAGCCCGCCCGCCAACGCAAAAGCCGTTGCCGGCGAAGCGCTCAAAAGCACCGGAATATGATCGGGAATGAGAGAGAGAAGCGCCTTGTCGCACAGGATCGCGGAAGCCTCACAGGTCTTCAGCTCCTCCTTGCTGCGCCGGGACAGGATATAGCAGATATCGCCCTGCTTGGCCCTGTAGACAGGCGCGACCGACCGGATCACCCGCTCGCCCGCGCCCGCGTGTTGAAGTTCCGCCCCGATCTCGGCCGCAAGCGACGCCAGCGGCACCCCATCGCGGGGCGGAAAGAAATGGTTATGCTCCATCAGCCAAAGCTCCAGAACGTTACTCAACCAGCAGCTCTGGACTGCAAGACCTTAGAACTGGTTCGCCATGCTGAAGCGGAAGTTCTGAACTTCGTCGAAGTCTTCCTTGGCAACCGGAACGGCATAGTCAAAGCGCAGCGGACCGAACGGCGACAGCCAGACGATACCGGCACCGACCGACGCACGCCAGCTCATGTCCGTACCCTCAACCGTCGACGAACCGGTGTCGACCTTGTTGCCGTACAGCGTACCGGCGTCGGCGAAGACCGCACCGCGGATATTGAGATCCTGCGGGAAGAGCGGCATCGGGAAGTTCACTTCGGCCGAAACCGTCATGTAGGTCGTGCCGCCGAGGGCGTCGCCGTCTGCCCGACCGCCGATACCGTTGGTCGCAAAGCCGCGCAGATCCTTGCCACCGATCTGGAACTGATCGAAGACGTTAAGCGAATCGCCCGTGGAGACGACATGGCCGGCGCTCGCAGCAACCGAACCGATCAGGTCCATCTCATCCGAGAGCGTGTGGAAGTAACGGGCACGACCATAAAGCTTGTAGAAGTCCGAGTCGCCGCCAAGACCACCATATTCATGCGTGAAGCTGGCGTACAGACCGTCGCGCGGCATATTGCGGTCGTCGACCGTGTTGTAGACAATCGAGTGTCCAATAATCGACTGCTTCCAAGGGCTACCCGTAATCATGTCTACGTAGGGCTGAGAAAGTCTGTCATCACCAGTATCAGCGGGATCGCTGTACGGAACACCGTCAGCCCCGTAGGCGCCATCTTCCTTGTACTTCAGCTCCTTGTAGGTGTAGCGAACGGTCGTCGCCAGATCCTCGGTGATCGGAGCGGTGACGCGGAAGGTTACACCCTGTTCTTCGTAGTCGTAATCCGAGTTGCTGCTCGTCTGGCTGCGGAACAGGTCAAAACCGGCAGCCAGGCGGTAGCCGAGGAAATACGGCTCGGTGAAGGAGAAGTTGTAGGTGCGCGCATCGTCCAGACCGCCACCGACAGCGAGGCGAATGAACTGACCGCGGCCGAGGAAGTTCTTTTCTTCAACCGAGGCTTCAACGACGAAGCCATCGCCACCGGCCGAGTAACCGGCGCCGATACCGAACGAGCCGGTCGGCTGATCGACGACATCGACGACGACGACGACGCGGTCGGACGCGCTGCCCGGAGCGGTCGAGATATTCACCGAGGTGAAGTAGCCGAGAGCCTCGAGACGACGCTTGGCGCGCGAGATCGTTTCCTGATTGAAGGCATCGCCTTCGGAAATGTCGAACTCGCGACGGATGACGTAGTCACGCGTACGGGTATTGCCACGGATCTCGATGCGTTCAACATAGGCGCGCTCGCCCTGGTCGACGAGATAGGTGACGCCGATCGTGTTGTTTTCGAAGTTGCGGTCGCCGCGCGGAACGACGCGGGCAAACGGATAACCGGCCGCGGACACGCGCTGGGAAATCGCTTCCATCGACTTCTGAACGTCGCGGGCGCTGTAGGTGTTGCCGGCGCGGGTTTCGACCAGACGCTCAAGTTCAGCGGCATCAATGCCATCGACGGTCGATTCGACCGCAATATTGCCGAACTTGTAGCGCTCACCTTCATCGACGGTGATCGTGATGGTGTATTCATTGCCGGTTTCGTTCAGCACGGCATCCGAGGAGATGACGCGGAAATCGGCATAGCCATGATTGTAGTAGAACTGGCGCAGCGCCTCTTCGTCCGCACGCAGCTTGTCCTCATTGTAGACATCCTTGCGGGTCAGGAAGGACAGCATGTTGGAACGCTTCGTCTGCAGGACAGCGGCCAGACGACCATCGCCATAGGCATTGTTGCCGACGAAATTGATCTGGGTGATCTTGGTGCGCTCACCTTCATTGATGACAAAGGCGAGATTGACACGACCTTCAGCCACCGGAACGGTCTGCGTGGTCACCTCGATATCGCTGCGACCGATGCCCGCATAGGCTTCCTTGATGCGCTCGATGTCGGCGGCGATCAGGCTTTCGCTAAAGGGACCCATCGGCTGCGTCTGAACGACGGAACGAAGGTTCTCATCCTTGAGTTTTCGGTTACCGTTGAACACAACCTGGTTGACGAGCTGGTTCTCGGTGACACTGACCACGAGGGTGCCGCCGGATACCGAAACACGGACATCGGAGAAGAAGCCGGTCGCGTAGAGACGCTTGACCGATTCATCGATGTCGGCATTCGAGAAGCTCTGGCCGGGCTTGATGGTGATGTTGGAACGAACGGCATCCACGCCCACCCGCTGGGCACCGCGGACATCGATGCGCTGGATCACGGCAGCCTCAGCCACGGAGGCCGAAGCGAGAAAAGCTACACCTGCGCCCGAAGAGACAACGCCAGCAGACAGCGCGACCGCCGACACCGCGTTCAAAAACTTTGAACCAGCCTTCATGTTTATTCTCAACCTTCTTCCATTGCCCCGCAGTCGTTTCCGACTCCGGCCCGTGTGTGGTTTTAACGGCTTTTGCCCTACAAGCAAGTACGGACGTTAAATTCTATTTACTTCATTTACAGGCGTGGCCCAATCGCCACTATGAGTTTGAAACATCGTAAACAAATCCTCTCCGCCCTGGCAAGCCGCGACCTCAGCCGATTAACCGGCTGATATCGTTCCACGTTGCAAAGACCATCAGCGACAAGATCATGATCAGTCCGATGCGAAATGCAATTTCCTGCGCAGTCTGCCCAACGGGCTTTCCGCGGATTGCCTCAAGCGCGTAGAGGACCAGATGGCCGCCGTCAAGGACCGGAACTGGCATCAAATTGAGAAGCCCCAGGGAAACCGAAAGAACGGCCGCGAGATTGAGAAGTGCGACGACGCCGAGCGTCGCCATCTGCCCGGACGCCTGGACGACACGGACCGGTCCGCCAAGCTGATCGGCGTTCATCCGCCCCGCAATCAGGTTGGACAGATAGTCGAAGGTGCCGGTGACGATGTGCCAGGTCTGCAGCGCGCCCTCGCCGACTGCCTCGATCGGCGTCAGCTCGATGATGCGGAAATTGCCGCTCTGCTGGTTGGTGACGATACCGATCTGGCCGACTTCCATCTCGTTGCCGAACCGGTCGGTGGTGACCGTGCGGCGCGGCACCATGTCAAGCCCGATCTCGTCACCGTCGCGACGCACGGTCACGACGACGGGGATCTCGGGGCGCATGCTGATATAGCGCACCACGTCGTCAAAGGTGTCGATGCGCTTGCCGTCGAGCGCGACGAGCACGTCGCCCGGACGCACACCCGCCTCGAAGGCGGCGCTGCCGTCCCGCACCTCGGCGACGACCGGATCAGCGACGGGCTTGCCGTAAATGCCGAACAGAACGGCAAAAATGGCGATCGCCGCGAGAAAATTGGCAATCGGACCGGCCGCAACCGTAATCGCCCGCTTCCACAGCTTGGCGCCGGCCAGCGTCTGCGCCCGCTCGGCGAGTGACATCTCTGCGAGTTCGTTGCCATCCGCCTGGCTTGCCGCATCGGCATCGCCGTAGAAACGGACATAGCCGCCAAGCGGAATGGCCGAGAGCTTCCAGCGGGTGCCATGACCATCGGTGAAACCGACGATCTCGGGTCCGAATCCGATCGAGAAGGCCAGGACACGGATGCCCGACCAGCGGCCGGCGAGGTAATGCCCAAGCTCGTGGACGAAGACGAGCAGCGAGAGCACGACGACGTAAGGGAGGATATAGCCGGTCAGAAAACCGAAGAAGGCAGTCATGTGGTCCATCGTCCGATCCTGTTCATGGCGCCTGCCGGGCTTTAAAGCCCGAAGAGGAAGGCACCGAGAGAGTCGACAGCCCCCATGCCGACCGCGGAGAAACCTATCGCAATAAAGAATGCGGCGAAACAGGCAAAGACCAATGCGTCGACACGGTCCATCACACCGCCGTGTCCGGGGATGAGATGGCTGGAATCCTTGACGCCGAAGCGGCGCTTGATGAAGGATTCGAACAGGTCGCCGATCTGGCCGGCGACCGACAGCACGAGCGCGATGAACGGTACCCACAGGCCAATCGACTGGAAGAAGGCGAGCGCCACCGCAACACCGCCGAGCACGCCGGCGATCGTGCCACCAATGGCGCCCGACCAGGTCTTGCCGGGCGAGATGCGCGGCGCAAGCTTCGGCCCGCCGATGGCGCGGCCGACGAAATAGGCCAGAATGTCGGTCGACCAGACGACGGCAAAGACAAAGATCATGGCGGCAAAGCCGAGCTGATCCTCGCCACGGATGGCGGCCAGCGAAATCGCGCTCAAGCCCGAATAGAAGATGCCGCCCGGCTGCCACCAGCTCCACTTGCCGAAGAGCACAGGCAGGATGGAAGTCAGCACTAGACCGGCAAACAGCGGCACCGTGAGGTCAGCCGGGCCGAACAGCATGTTCACGAAGATCGCCGCCATAGACAGCCAGCCGAAGGCATGGGCGCGAATGCTGCGCTCGCCGAGCCGCGTCATCGACGACCATTCATAGTAGACGAACAGTCCGATCGCACCAGCCAGCAGCCGGAAGGCAAATCCGCCATACCAGGTGGCCACGAGAACGACGGCAACCATGACGATCGCGGAATAGATGCGGAGGGTCAGTTCGCGACTCATGGACAGGCCTTAAGATCCCAGCGCCACGGCCTTGGCGGACAATCCGCCGAAGCGCCGGTCGCGGGCGCCGAAACGCTCAAGCGCGGCGAAGAACGCCTCGCGGTTAAAGTCCGGCCAGAGATCCGGCACGAACATCAGTTCGGCATAGGCCGCCTGCCACAGCAGGAAGTTGGACAGCCGCTCTTCCCCGCTGGTGCGGATGATGAGGTCCGGATCCGGAATGTCGGCCGTGTCCAGCCGCTCGTCGATCATCTCGGCATTGATGTCGGAGGCTTTCAGCCGACCGGCAGCGACATCGGCGGCAAGGCTCGCCGCCGCCCGCGCGATTTCGTCACGCGATCCGTAGTTGAAGGCGATCACGACGGTGAGACCGGAATTGCTCCGCGTCGTCTCCTCGGCCTCGAGCAGCAGTGACCGGATATCGTCGCGCAGGCTGGCCCGGTCACCGATGATGCGAATGCGGACGTTCTCGCGATGCAGTTCCGCCAGATCGCGCCGGATGAAGGTCTTGAGCAGCCCGAAGAGATCGTTGATCTCGGCCTCGGGCCGCCGCCAGTTCTCGGACGAGAAGGCAAACAGCGTCAGATAGCCGATGCCGGCCTGCGCTGCCGCCTTGACCGTTTCGCGCACCGCCTCGACGCCCTTGCGGTGACCGAATGTCCGCGGCAGTCCGCGCGCGTTCGCCCATCGGCCATTGCCATCCATGATGATCGCAACATGCTGGGGTACGGCGCGTTTTTCAGCTGTCGACATTTTCGGTCCGGTTCCATGCGTCCTTGGCGGGCAATAGCGAAACGCGCATGCTAGACCTGCATGATTTCCTTTTCCTTCTCGACGAGCAAGCGGTCGACTTCGGAAATCGTCTCGTCGGTCATCTTTTGCACCTTGTCCGAGGTGGCGCGGCTCTCGTCCTGGCCGATCACGCCATCCTTTTCGGCCTTTTTCAGGCCGTCCATGCCGTCGCGGCGCACATGGCGAATCGCGACCTTGGCCTTTTCCGCATATTCATGCGCGACCTTGACCAGCGACTTGCGGCGCTCTTCGTTGAGCTCCGGCAGCGGAATGCGCAGGTTCTGGCCGTCGATGATCGGGTTGAGGCCCAGATTGGCTTCGCGGATGGCACGGTCGACCGCGTTGACCATCGACTTGTCCCAGACGGAAATGCCGAGCATGCGCGGCTCGGGCACGGTGACGTTGGCGACCTGGTTCAGCGGCATGCGCGAGCCATAGGCCTCGACCGTGACCGGATCGAGAATGTTGGCAGACGCGCGGCCGGTCCGCAGCGACGCGATGTCATGCTTGAACGCGTTGATCGCGCCGTCCATGCGGCGTTTGATGTCGTTGAGGTCGATACCTTCGCTCATGATGAACTCCCTGGTTGCCTAAGGGCGGACCGAGTGGCCGGTCGCCAGCCCTCAATTGTCACTGACGATGGTCTTGCGGCCACCGCCGGAAAGGATCTCGCCGAACCCGCCCTTCTCATGGATCGAGAAGACGACGATCGGAATGGAATTTTCGCGCGCAAGCGCCACCGCTGCGACATCCATCACGGCAAGGCCCTTTTCCAGAACTTCGCTGTGGGTCAGATGGTCGAAGCGGGTCGCGGTCGGATCCTTCTTCGGGTCGGCCGAATAGATACCATCGACCTGGGTTCCCTTGAAGACCGCCTCCGCACCGATTTCGGCGGCGCGCAGCGCTGCTGCCGAGTCCGTGGTGAAGAACGGGTTGCCGGTACCGCCGGCGAAGATCACCACGCGGCCCTGCGCCATGTGATGCAGCGTGCGCCGCTGCGAGAAGCTTTCGCAGATTTCCGGCATGGCGATGGCGGACAGGACGACGGTCTCGATGTCGAGCTTGCGCAGCGAGGTTGCGAGCGCCAGGGCGTTGATGACGGTCGCCAGCATGCCCATGTGGTCGCCGGTCACCCGGTCGCCGCCCTTGGAGGCCACGGCCACGCCGCGGAAGATATTGCCCCCGCCGACCACGACGCCCACCTCGACGCCCATCGCGCGTGCCTCGGCGATATCACCGGCGATCCGGTCGGCAACCGCAACGTCAATGCCGAAGCCCTGGGTGCCCATCAGGGCCTCGCCGGAAGCCTTGAGAAGGACGCGCTTGTAGAGTGGTGTGGAAGTCATGCTGTATCCTCGGATAATTCTGAAGCCGGATACACGAAGGGCACCGCGTTGTCACGCGATGCCCCGACTTTTCCCTAATAAGGTAGATGGCGCGAAGGCCGATCAGCCCTTGGCGACAGCAGCGACTTCGGCTGCGAAATCGCTCTCTTCCTTTTCGACGCCTTCGCCGAGCAGGAGGCGGGCCATGCCGACGACTTCGATCGAGGCGCCAGCGAGCTTTTCAGCGTCCTTAACGGCCTGGCCGACAGTGATGTCGGGGTTCATGACGAAAGCCTGCGACAGAAGGGCCACTTCTTCGAAGAACTTGCGCATACGGCCTTCGACCATCTTTTCGATGATCGCGTCCGGCTTGCCGGAGGCGCGCGACTGCTCGATGAAGACGTTGCGTTCGCGCTCGGCGACGGCGGCATCGACTTCTTCCGAACGGATGGCGAGCGGGTTGGTCGCAGCGATGTGCATGGCGACCTGCTTGCCGATCGAGGTCAGAACTTCCTTGTCGCCGACCGACTTCAGGGCCACCAGAACGCCGAGCTTGCCGAGGCCGTCGCCGGCAGCATTGTGGACGTAAGTTGCGACAACGCCGTGCTCGACTTCGAGCTTGGCGGCGCGACGCAGGGTCATGTTCTCGCCGATGGTGGCGATAGCGTCCTTGATCGTGTCGGTGACCGACTTGCCCGAAGCCGGGTAGATGGCGGCGCCGATGGCTTCGACCGAACCGTCGGTGTCAAGCGCGACGGAAGCAACGCCACGGACGAGGTCCTGGAAGGCGTCGTTACGGGCAACGAAGTCGGTTTCGGAGTTGACTTCGACGATGACAGCCTTGTGGCCGGCACCGGCAATGCCGATGAGGCCTTCTGCAGCGGTGCGGCCCGACTTCTTGTCGGCCTTGGCGATGCCCTTGGCGCGCAGCCAGTCGATGGCGGCTTCGATGTCACCGTTGTTTTCGGTGAGCGCCTTCTTGCAGTCCATCATGCCTGCGCCGGACTTCTCGCGGAGTTCCTTAACGAGTGCTGCTGTGATTTCAGCCATTGTGTGCCTCTTGTCGGTTCAGTCGGGCGCCAGCCTGTTGCAATCAACTCGGCCCGCACCCTGTTTGGGGGACGAAATGTACCCGGAAATATGACAGCGTGATGAAGCTGGGCCATCACGGAAACGGTCGACCACCTTGCGGATCCGGGCGCTCCTGCGCCGACAGATCGTCAAAGGTGGAAGGCCGCCCGAAAGCCAAAGGCTTACAGGCGGCCGGTCCCAATTGGGAAAAGTCGGCAGGACCGCAAGATCCCGCCGAGCAGCACCATCAGGCGCCGGCTTCTGCTTCGAGAGCCGGCTCGATCGGAGCTTCGGCCGAGGCGCCGATGTCACGACCCGAAGCGCCCTGCTGGCGAGCGATGCCGTCGATGGCAGCGCGGGCGATCAGGTCGCAATACAGCGAGATAGCGCGCGAGGCGTCGTCATTGCCCGGGATCGGATAGTCGATCAGGTCCGGATCGCAGTTCGAGTCGATGATGGCGACGACCGGGATGCCGAGGCGCTTGGCTTCGTCGATCGCGATCTTTTCCTTGTTGGTGTCGATGATGAACATCAGGTCCGGGGTGCCGCCCATGTCACGGATACCGCCGAGAGCCTTGTCCAGCTTTTCGCGTTCACGCTCGAGGTTCAGGCGTTCCTTCTTCGTGAAGCCCTGGGCTTCCGAGTTCAGGATCTCGTCGAGCTTGCGCAGACGCTGGATCGAGTTCGAGATGGTCTTCCAGTTCGTCATCATGCCGCCGAGCCAGCGCGAGTTGACGTAGTACTGGGCCGAACGCTTCGCCGAATCGGCGATCAGTTCGGATGCCTGGCGCTTGGTGCCGACGAACAGGACGCGGCCGCCACGAGCAACGGTGTCAGACACGACCTGCAGGGCGCGCGACAGCATCGGAACGGTCTGAGCCAGGTCGATGATGTGGATGTTGTTACGATCGCCGAAGATGTACGGCTTCATCTTCGGGTTCCAGCGGTGCGTCTGGTGGCCGAAGTGAACACCAGCTTCGAGAAGCTGACGCATGCTAAAGTCAGGCAATGCCATGCCTTTTCTCCTTTTCCGGTTTGACCCCCGCGAGACAAACAGCACCTCCTTCGAGGATGCCACCGGCGGAACCTTCCGGATTTCTCCCGGTCGATCCCAAGCCTCGCGTGTGGAATGGTGGTGGCCTTATAGCGACTCTTCCGGAAAATCAAGGCATTTCAGCCAGAAAACGGCCGACAGCCCCGTCGCCACAGTCAGCGGCAGTCGCCGCTGCCGAGAACTTCGAGCTTGGTCAGCGTCCCCGTCAGCACGAAATCGCCGTAGTCGAGCGTGAGGTCGCGCGAAACGCCGTTCTCGTAGAGCTTGAAGGACTGTGTATAGATCGGCAGCACGTCGCCGGCGGCCTTTTCGTCGAAATAGGCGATCGACACCGGCCAGTAGGCCTGGCTGGCGACGATGCCGGCAGACTTGTCGGACGCCTCGGAGGCGGTCGGCTTGCGCAAGGGGCCGACGACGGTCGTCGTCAGATAGCTCTTGTCACCATCCTCGGAGCCGTCGAAAATGCGCGCCTCAAACAGGGCCTTGCCTTTCCTGGCGTTCTCGATCACTTCAATCATGTGTTCGGCGGGAAAGCGGCTGTCGGCCAGCTCAACCGCACGCGGCGCCGGCTCTTCCAGCTCGATCAACACCTTGCCGTTTTCGTCGGCGGCGGCACCGCTGACATCCTTGTCCATCTGGTCGTCGGTGAAGGACTTGGTCTCGAAGCGAAACTTGCCGGCGGCAATGTCTTCGAAGGTCATGCTCTGCTGGTCGGTCACCCGGATCTGCTCGCCGGTATCGATGCGCGTCACAAAGCGGAAATTCGTGGTGTAGCCCTGGCACTCCGAGCCGTTGAACTCATAGACCATGCGGCCGCGCATGCCCTCGATGCCGGATCGTTCCGATGCCTGTTTGAGCTGGATGTCATAGACCGCACGATGCGGCACGAGTACCCCGGCAAATGCCGTATGGGCCATGGCGGCATTCAGGCTGACGGCGGAGCCGGCGACCAGGGCCATGGCTAAGCTCGAACGAAACATCGACATCCTCCTGTTGCACATGGCGGCGATGTTATATGAACAGATCCGGCAAAAGCGAGACAAGCTTTTGATGGGAACACGATTCTCTCAACTATTTTATGCAGACCAGGAAACAGATATGTCCGATACGATCGACGGCCGCCTCGCCGCCATGGGAATTACCCTGCCGGAAGCGGCAGCACCCGCCGCCAACTATGTTCCTTACGTGATCAGCGGCAACCTCCTCTACCTGTCTGGCCAGCTGCCGATCGAGGGCGGCAAGGTCGCCGTCACCGGCCTCGTCGGCTCGGATGTCGCGCTGGCCGACGCCCAGCGCGCCGCCGAACTGTGCGCGATCAACATTCTCGCCCAGGCGAAATCGGCTCTTGCCGGCGATCTTTCGCGCATCGTGCGGGTGATCAAGCTCAACGGTTTCGTCGCCTCGGCGCCGGGCTTCACCGAGCAGCACCTCGTCATCAACGGTGCCTCCAACCTGATCGCCGGCGTGCTCGGCGAAGCGGGCAAGCACGCCCGCGCCGCTGTCGGCATGGCCGCCCTTCCGCTCAATGCCGCGGTCGAGATCGACGCAATCCTGGAGATTGCCCTGTGACCGACGTCAGCTGGATCAAGGATGTGCCGGTCGCGCATCGCGGCTATCACGACCAGAACAAGCAGGTCTGGGAAAACACGCTCTCGGCCTTCCAGCGCGCCATCGATGCCGGTTTCGCCATCGAGTGCGACATTCAGCTTTCGTCCGACAGCGTGCCGATGGTGTTCCACGACCACGACCTGCAGCGGCTCTGCGGCCTTGCCGGTGACGTGCGCGAACGCACCGCCGGCGAACTCGGCCTTCTGTCGATCGGCGGGACTGCCGACAAGATCCCGACGCTGAAGAAGATGCTGGCACTGGTCAAAGGCCAGGTGCCGCTGGTGATCGAGCTCAAGGGCATCGACGCCGAGCAGGACGACGGGCTGGCCGAAGCCGTGCTGGAAGTGCTCGAAGGCTATGAGGGCAAGGTCGCCCTGATGAGCTTCGACTACTGGCTGCTGCGCGACCTGAAGAAGCTCGACTGCCCCTACCCCGTCGGCCTGACGGCGGAAGGCGTCAAGCCGGAACAGTTTGCCGAGCACGAAAAGGCAATGGCGCTCGGCCTCGACTTCATCTCCTACTGCGTGCCGCACCTGCCCAACAGCTTCGTCACCGCACAGCGCGAACGCGGCATTCCGGTGATTACCTGGACGGTCAGGGATGAAACCATGCGAGCGCATACCTATACTCATGCGGATCAGATGACGTTCGAGGGGTTCGACCCTCGGGAAAGCGCCATCGCCAGCGCATGACGGGAGACCGATGGCAGGAGACGTGACGATCCGGATCGAAAGATCCCTGGCGGCAATCGCTCCTGAGCGCTGGGCGCTGCTTGGCGGTGCAAGACGCGGCGCGGACGGATACAATCCGTTCGCCTCGCATGCCTTCCTCTCCGCGCTCGAGGACTCGGGATCGGCCGCGGCTGAAACCGGCTGGCTCGGTCAACACCTGGTGATGGAAGGCGCGGACGGTACCCTTCTCGGCGCCATCCCCTGCTACCTGAAAAGCCACAGCCGCGGCGAATATGTCTTCGACCAGGGCTGGGCCGACGCCTTCGAGCGCGCCGGTGGCCGCTATTATCCCAAACTGCAGAGCGCCTTTCCGTTTACGCCGGCGACCGGTCCGCGGCTGATGGTGGCGGAACGCGGCGATGCGGGCGAAGTCCGGCCGCTCCTTGCCGGCGCGCTGAGACAGGTTACAGACCAGCTCGGCGTCTCCTCCGCGCATGCCACCTTTCTGCCGCCGGAGGAGCTGACGGCCTTTGTCGATGCCGGGTACCTGCACCGCACCGACCAGCAGTTTCATTTCCTCAATGCCGGCTACCGCGACCACGAGGACTTTCTCGACACGCTCGCGTCTCGCAAGCGCAAGGCTTTGAAGAAGGAGCGCCGGGCCGCTCTCAAGAACGGCATCACCATCCACAGACTGACCGGATCCGAGCTCACCGAAGAGATCTGGGACCAGTTCTTTGCCTTCTACATGGACACCGGCAGCCGCAAATGGGGCAAGCCCTATCTGACGCGCTCCTTCTATTCGCTGATCGGCGAACGCATGGCCGACGACATCTTGCTGATCCTGGCGAAGCGGGAGGGTCGCTATGTCGCGGGCGCCATCAACTTCATCGGCGCCGATGCGCTCTACGGCCGCCATTGGGGCTGCATCGAGGACCATCCCTTCCTGCATTTCGAGGTCTGCTATCACCAGGCGATCGACTTTGCCCTGGAGAAGGGACTGAGCCGAGTCGAAGCCGGGGCGCAAGGCGAACACAAGCTCGCGCGCGGCTACCAGCCCGTGACCACCCATTCGGCCCATTACATCGCCCATCCAGGCTTGAGGCGCGCGGTGGCCGACTATCTCGCGCACGAGCGGCGCGAGGTGGAAGAGATGGCCGAGATCCTCGGCGAGCATACGCCGTTCCGCCGCGGCGAACGCCAGCAGCGGGACAGCGACGAAGAGGGCGCTTGATCCGTCTCGGCCGGCTGCCTTAACTACGGTCGAACCCTCAGGAGATTCCCGATGACCAGTCCCGCCTATGACCCGAACAACATTTTCGCCAAGATCCTCAAGGGCGAAATCCCCTCGGTGAAGCTCTACGAAGACGACGACACGCTCGCCTTCATGGACGTGATGCCGCAGGCGACCGGTCATCTTCTGGTCATCCCCAAAGCCGGCTCGCGCAATTTGCTCGATGCCGATCCGGCGGTGCTTTCCAAGCTGATCCCGGTTGTGCAGAAGCTCGCCGTCGCCGCCAAGGAAGCCTTCGACGCCGACGGCGTCTTCATCGCCCAATTCAACGAACCGGCCGCCGGCCAGACCGTCTACCACCTGCATTTCCACGTCATCCCGCGCCATGACGGCGTGCCGCTGAAACCCCATTCGGGCAAGATGGAAGACATCGACGTGCTGAAGGCAAACGCCGAGAAGATCAAGGCGGCGCTGTGAGGTCCACCCTCCCCTTGAGGGGGAGGGTCGGAGCGTAGCTCCGGGGTGGGGTGACACCGCGACCATGCAGGCAATTGCTTGGCGTAAAGGTCACCCCACCCGCGCGTTCCGCGCGACCTCCCCCATCAAGGGGGAGGTGTTAACAGCGGCGAACCTTGGCGGGAGTCTCCGCCTATTCCGGATTCCGATAACCGTTCCGCTCCGGGAAGGGCCAGCTCTTCAGCAGGTCCATGTCAGGCCGAAAAATCTCGACCTTGAGCGGATAGCAGGCGGCAACGTCGCTCGAATGCTTGGCGCTGCAGTCCCCACCCGGGCAGGCCGACAGGCCACCCAGCAGATCGATCTCGGCGAAGAACTCGATATAGTCGCCAGGCCGCACCGGGCTCGCCTTCATGAAATACTGGTGCGTGTCGGCGGTAAAGCCGGTGCACATGAAGACGTTCAGCACGTCATGCACAAGCGGCTCGGCCTCGGCAAAGGAAAGGCCCTTGGCGCCGGCCAGCGCGCGCGTCAGGTTCGAATGGCAGCAATGGTGATAGTCGCCGCCCGACAGCAGCCGGTTGGTGTAAGGGTCGCAGCGCGTGCCGATGACGTCATGGACGCTGCCGCCGAATTCGTCGAAGCCGTACCAGCCGAGCGTGTCATGGGTGATCGTCGCCATGGGCCGCAGATTGGGAAGCGTGCTCCACAGCCGGTTGCCGGTCGTCACATGGGTGGCGTGCAGCGCGCGGGTCTTGCCGGAGAAGAAGCGCTCGGTCAGATCATGGGCATTCCACAGGTTGAGGTCGCCGACCTGCGGACCGTCGACGCTCAGAATGCGGAAGAAATGGCCCTTGGGCACGGAGAAGGTCGCGCCTTCGCGCGGCGGAACCACAACCTCGTCGATCTTGGTCAGGGTCTCGCGCGCCTGCCGCAGCAGGGCCATGTCCGGCACCGGCAGCGTCTCGACGGGATAGCAGACGACGGGCTTAATGGCGCGACGGGCCTCGGCGTCGGCGGGAGCGGTAACGGTAGACATGGACGACATGGCGGTTCCTGTGGATGCGGTTCGACGGATGAAGAAGCTATAGACCGGATGGGACGTCGACGCCTGCGCAAATGCGTCGCGGACGTCCATCATCCCGCAAGGGCCCTCAAAGGAGTGCGAGCCCGAGCGACAGAAGGACGAGCGAAACGACGACGCCGACGATGACACGCTGCCCGCTCACGAGGAAGGCGGCAAAGCCGAGCCCGGCGGCCGCGAGCCTGAGCCAAAGCGGCGAATCGGCCAGACTGCCGGTCGGAAAAACGATGAGCTTGGCCGTCACCGCCATGACCAGGGCGGTGGCGACCGCCCTCACCCAGTTCAGCGCCTCCGAGCCCTCGGACAGGCGGTTGCCCGCGAGCACGCCGAGCCATCGCCAGAAATCAGTGGCGAACCAGCCGGCAAACAGGATGATGATATAGGGCCAGAAATCGGCGGCGATCATCGCCCTTCTCCTTGGCTCGCGGCAACCAGGGCGCGCCGGCGCACCACAAGGCGATCGATCAGATAGGCGAGCGTCCCGCCGCCGATGCCGGCGATCAGGATGTCGAAGCCCGGAGTAACGACGGCAAGCAGCGGCCCGCCGATCACGCCGATCACGAAAGCGATCTTCACGACCGAGTGCCGCGCCGAAGCCCAGATCGAGCCGACGAAATAAACCGGCGTCAGGAAGAACAGAATGCCGGCCACCGCCGGCGGAAAGGTCGAGACGATCCCGTAGCTCAAGCCGACGAGCAAGGTGTTGACCGCCACCAGGGTCAGGCCGAAGCCGGCGAAATAAGCGACCCGCTGTTCCCGCGGCACGTCTTTCAGGCTGCCCATGGCAAAGACCCAGGCCGTGATCGCGACAAAATGCGACAGCACGAGCAGCAGCCAGGTGGGCGTCCGCTCGCCGCGCAGTTCCGGCACGAGCGAAGCGACCATCGGCATCATGCGGATCGATGACAGCGTCACGGCGAGAAAGATGGCAAAGACATTGGCGCCGCTCGCCATCATGCCGATCAGGATCATCTTGGCCGGCAGCGCCCAGATCGTCACCGTCATGAACATCGCCTCCTCGCGGCTGATGCCCGATTCCAGCGCAAAGGCGCTGAAGCCGACGAAGGAGGTCATCAGGATGAAGGCAGGGAGCGAGAATATGCCGCGCGCGCCCTTGAGGAACCAGGCGTGAGAGGCGGCATCGGCACGGACTGAAGACATATAGAGTTCCGAGGGGCATCGGGAGGGCAAAGGCAAACGCTGCGAGAGCGCCGGGATAATAGGACGTATACCGCCGATTTGGCGCAGGGGACAGAGGCACACGCAGCGCCGCGCTTAGCGCATGCCGTCGGGGCCACCGCTGACCGCGATCATCAGCCATCCGCTGCCGCGGCGCTTGTAGACCTCCGTCCAGCGACCGGCGATCGGCTTTACACCGCCCTCTTCCGTCTCGACCTCGGCCTCGTAGCTGTAGTGCACGACGCCGACTTCGTGGTCGAAGATCGTCACCTTCAGCGGCATCAGGCGGTAGCGCAGGACCTGCGGCGTGCCCGGGCCGACCGAGGCCACCGCCGCCTCATAGTCGTGCGGTGCATCGAGGCCGGTGACCCAGCCGGTATAGTCCCGATGCAGCAGCTTTCGAACGGGTCCGGTCTCGCGCCGGCGGGCGACTTCCCACAATGCCGTGACATGCTCCCAGAGCTCGCGCTGCTCATGCGAAAAATGCCGCGCTTCCCGGTCTTTCGTGTCCATCCGGATGCCCTGCTACCCTTTACCGACTGAGAGCCTAGTGCCCGTCAGACGGCCATGGCAAGCCCGACGTCCCGGATACAAAGGCAGATCACAAAAACTTCACCGCCGAGTACGAAAAACCCCTCGCCGAGGACAGCGAGGGGTCGATGAAGTTCACAAGCTACATCCGCAGAGCGGCGGTGCAGGCGTCTCGCCAGGCCTATTTCTTCGGCACCTTCGGCACGGCACTGCGCTTTGCCGGTGCGGGCTCGGACGCCTTGTCAGCCTTGGCGGCTGCTGCCTTCGGCTTTGTTGCTCCCTTGGCCTTCGACCTGGCCTTGGCCGGAGCCTCGGCCTCGGCGCCCACCAGTTCCGCCTCAGGCTTCGGCTTGACCGGCGCCGCTTCGGAGATCGCCTCGAGATCGAGCACGTCTGCGCCCTTGTCGTCCTTCTTGACGCCGACCTTGACCACGCCACCCTTCTTCAGCTTGCCGAACAGGATCTCGTTGGCGAGCGGCTTCTTGATGTGCTCCTGGATGACACGCGACAACGGACGTGCGCCCATCTTCTCGTCATAGCCACGGCTGGCGAGCCAGTCGATCGCGGCCTCCGACAGGTCAAAGGTGACGTTGCGCTCGGAGAGCTGGGCTTCGAGCTGCATGACGAACTTCTGGACAACCTTGTGGATGACCTCGGTCGGCAGCGGCGCGAAGGCAATCGTCGCGTCCAGACGGTTGCGGAACTCCGGCGTGAACAGGCGGTTGAGCGCCTCCTCGTCTTCGCCGGTCCGCTTGGACGAGCCGAAGCCGATCGCCGACTTCGCCATTTCGGAAGCGCCCGCATTGGTCGTCATGATCAGAATGACGTTGCGGAAGTCGATCTTCTTGCCGTTGTGATCGGTCAGCGAGCCGTGGTCCATCACCTGCAACAGGATGTTGTAGATGTCCGGATGCGCCTTCTCGATCTCGTCGAGCAGCACGACCGAATGCGGATGCTGATCCACGCCGTCGGTCAGAAGGCCGCCCTGGTCGAAGCCGACATAACCGGGAGGGGCCCCGAGCAGACGCGACACCGTGTGGCGCTCCATGTATTCGGACATATCGAAGCGCAACAGCTCGACGCCGAGAGATGCGGCCAGATGGCGCGCGACTTCGGTCTTGCCGACACCGGTCGGGCCGGAGAAGACATAGGAGCCGATCGGCTTGTTGGGTTCGCGAAGGCCGGCGCGCGCCAGCTTGATCGCGGTCGACAGGGCCTCGATCGCGGCATCCTGCCCGTAGACCACCGAACGCAGTTCCTGTTCCAGGTTGGCGAGAACCATCTCGTCATCCTTGGACACCGTCTTGGCCGGGATGCGGGCCATGGTCGCAATCGTCGCCTCGATCTCCTTCTCGGTGATCAGCTTGCGGCGCTTGGACGCCGGCACCAGCATCTGGGCAGCACCGGTCTCGTCGATCACGTCGATCGCCTTGTCCGGCAGCTTGCGGTCGGAAATGTAGCGGGCCGAAAGCTCAACGGCGGCCTTGATGGCCTCGTTGGTGTATTTCAGCTTGTGATAGTCCTCGAAATAGGGCTTGAGGCCCTTCATGATCTCGATCGCGTCATCGATCGACGGCTCGTTGACGTCGATCTTCTGGAAGCGACGGACCAGTGCCCGGTCCTTCTCGAAGAACTGGCGGTATTCCTTGTAGGTCGTCGAACCGATGCAGCGGATCGCCCCGGACGACAGCGCCGGCTTCAGGAGGTTGGACGCATCCATGGCGCCGCCGGAGGTGGCACCGGCACCGATCACGGTGTGGATTTCGTCGATGAACAGAACCGCGCCCGGATAGTCCTCAAGCTCCTTGACGACCTGCTTCAGGCGTTCCTCGAAATCGCCGCGATAACGCGTGCCCGCCAGAAGCGTGCCCATGTCGAGCGAGAAGATCGTCGCGTCCTTGAGCGCATCCGGAACCTTGCCCTCGACGATGCGCTTGGCAAGGCCCTCGGCGATCGCCGTCTTGCCGACGCCGGGATCGCCGACATAGAGCGGGTTGTTCTTGGAGCGGCGGCAGAGCACCTGGATCGTGCGGTTGACCTCGCCGTGACGGCCGATCAGGGGATCGATCTTGCCGCCCTTGGCCTTCTCGTTGAGATTGACGCAATAGGCCTTGAGCGCTTCCTGCTTGGCCTTCGGCGCAGCCTCGTCCTGCTCGCGCGCCTGCTTGGCCTCGCCGTCGCCGCCCTCCTCCGCACCGCGCGGCGGCCGCGTCTGGGAGGAGCCGGGACGCTTGCCGATGCCGTGCGAGATATAGTTGACGGCATCATAGCGGGTCATCTCCTGCTCCTGCAGGAAATAGGCCGCGTGGCTTTCGCGCTCGGCAAAGATGGCAACCAGCACATTGGCGCCAGTCACTTCTTCGCGGCCCGAAGACTGGACGTGGATCACCGCGCGCTGGATGACGCGCTGGAAGCCGGAGGTCGGCTTGGAATCCTCGTCATAGCCTGTGACCAGATTGGACAGTTCATTGTCGACATAGTCGATGACGGTCTTGCGAAGGGCGTCGAGATTGACATTGCAGGCCCCCATCACCGCTGCGGCATCTGCATCGTCGATCAGCGCCAGAAGCAGGTGTTCGAGCGTGGCATATTCGTGATGCCGCTCATTGGCAAAGGTCAGAGCCTGGTGCAGCGCCTTTTCAAGGCTGGGAGAAAATGTTGGCACGTCAGTTCCTCACTTCTTTTCCATGACGCATTGAAGCGGATGCTCATGCTGCCGGGCGAAATCCATGACCTGGCTCACCTTCGTCTCGGCGACTTCGTAGGTGAAGACGCCGCACTCCCCGACACCATGGTTGTGCACGTGCAACATGATGCGGGTGGCTGCTTCCCGGTCCTTCTGGAAAAAGCGCTCCAGCACGTGGATCACGAATTCCATCGGGGTGTAGTCGTCGTTGAGAAGCAGGACGCGATACAGGTTGGGTTTTTTCGTCTTGGGCTTGGTACGCGTGATCACCGAGGTGCCACGATTGGCATTGTCCCCGTCCCGCTGGTTTTGCATGACGACCGGCTTGGCGATCATTTCAGTTCATTCTCCAATTGTCCGGCCGATCTGCCGAAGACGCAACGCGACGGACAAACACTCAGCTCAGTAAGGTAGTTCATAATTCGGTGATTTTAAGCCCCCCTCCGCTCGGCGCAAACACAATTGCGCGACGCATCTGGAACGCGGGCTCAAAACGAAGGCTCAGGCTTATACAAGGCGCCACAAATGGCAAGACCGGCCGCAGGATCTGCGACCGGTCTTGCACGAGGCTGAATTGAGCGGGTCTGGATCAGGCCGCGGTCGGCATGGACACGCCGGTAGCCTTGGCGATCGGGGCCTCGTAGGGCTTGTAGACCGTCTTGGCGAGGTCGGCATACATTTCGCTCATCTTGGTGGCTTCGGCAACGAAGCTCTCGTAGGACGACTTGACGAAATTGGTCTGCAGCTCGAGAGCGGTTTCAATGCTCTTGACGCCGGACAGCGCCTCGACATGGGCCGTCATGTCCTGGAACGACTTCTTCGAATACTCCGAAGCTTCGGTCGCGATCGCCTGGAAGCCCTTGGCGACTTCGGAATAATTCTTCAGCATCGCGTCCATGGCTTCCTTGCCCTTCTTGTTGGCTTCGTCGAAATTGATCATGCCACCACTCCTTCGGATCCGTTTCATTCGGTGCCCGCTTATATAGCACTTGCACAATTTGCGTCAAGTGTTTTGTGCGATGCGATATCGCGCCTTGGTTGCATTGGAAGGCAAAATTTAGGCCGACCGTCGGCCGGTCGGCCCTGTCCCCTTGAAAGGGAAAACATATATCAGCGCCACTGCAACCGCTGGCTTAGAGATCGACGTCGAGGATCGCCATCGAGAAATTGTAGGACAGATCACCGTCCTCGTCGTCGCGGAAAACCACGCCGAGAAACTCGTCGCCGACATAGACTTCGGCGGAGTCATCCTTGCGGGGGCGAGCCTTCACCACCATCGTCGGATTGAACATCCGCTTGAAATAGGCGTCGAGTTTCTTGATTTCTTCGGGCTTCACGATCCGTTCTCCATCGGCGATTCAAATTCGGGCCGCTTGTCGCATGGGCCGTCCGCCGCTGTAAAGACGCGAAGGTCCATTCTTTGCCGCCTGGCAGCCGGCAGGGCGGCAGCGAGCCGCCCCCGTCCCTGCCGCAGCAGTCAGTCTGCCGCCAGCATCTGATCCATCGAGCGCGCCGGCTCGGCGCAACCGGCCTCGCCGACCACGCGGGCCGGAACGCCGGCAACCGTCGAACCGCGCGGCACCGGTTTCAGCACCACCGAGCCCGCGGCGATGCGCGAGCAGCAACCGACCTCGATATTGCCGAGCACCTTGGCGCCCGCCCCGATCAGCACGCCATCGCCAATCTTCGGATGGCGGTCCGCGCCCTCCTTGCCGGTGCCGCCGAGGGTGACGCCATGCAGGATCGAGACATTGTCGCCGATGCGCGCCGTCTCACCGACGACGAGCCCGGTGGCGTGGTCAAGGAAGATGCCCTTGCCGATCCGCGCGGCCGGATTGATGTCGGTCTGGAAGACGCTGGAGGCCCGGCTCTGGAGATAGAGCGCGAAATCACGCCGCCCGTGGTTCCACAGCCAGTGTGCCAGCCGGTGCGTCTGGATGGCGTGGAAACCCTTGAAATAAAGCACGGGCTCCATGAAGCGGGTGCAGGCCGGATCGCGGTCGTAGACGGCCTGGATGTCGACGCGCATGACGGCGCCCCATTCCGGCCAGTCGCGCAGCATCTCGTCGAAGGTCTGCCGCAGCAGGATCGCCTGCAGGTCGGGATGATCGAGGCGCTCGCAGATCCGGTAGATCACGCAATCCTCAAGGGAATGATGGTTGAGCACGGTCGAGTAAAGGAAGGCAGCCAGCAGCGGATCGTGATCGGCGGCAAGGCGCGCTTCGCTGCGCAGGCTGTCCCAGATCGGGTCCATCGACGGCACGTGCTCTCTCTTGAGGATTTCGCTCTTTGCGGCCATTGCCGGTCTCCTCGTTTCCTGTTCGAGCGCATTATATAGTCGAACCGTGAATCAACACAAATGGGCCAGACCAAATGAAACGCACCCACGACTTCGCCGCGGGCATGATCCGAGCCGCAAGCCAGGCCGGAACGGGCATTCTTCTCATCGACAACCCCGAACGTAAGAATGCCATTACGGCCGCCATGTGGCGGGCAATCCCGGAGTCCGTGCGCTGGCTGTGCGCCGAGGGCGAGGCGCGCGTGATCCTGATGATGGGCGCCGGCGACAGCGATTTCAGCGCCGGTGCCGACATTTCGGAATTTCCGCTGGTGCGCAAGGACACGCCGACGGCGCGGCTCTACGAGGCCGACAACAGCCGCGCCTTTGCCGCCATCCGCGACTCGCAGGTGCCGGTGATCGCAGCCATCCGCGGCATCTGCTATGGCGGCGGCTTCGGGCTTGCGGCGGCCGCCGATCTGCGCATCGCCGCCGAAGGCTCGGCCTTTGCCGTCCCCGCCGCCCGCCTCGGTCTTGCCTACCCGGCAGACGCCGTGCAGGATTTCGTCCAGTCGCTCGGCACCCAGATGGCCCGCAAGGCGCTCTATACCGGGGCGCCGATGGGGGCCGACCAGCTGCTCGCCTGCGGCTTCCTGCTCGACGTGCTGGCACCGGAGGCGCTCGAAAGCGAGGCGCTGAAGCTTGCCGACACCATCGCCACCAATGCGCCGCTGTCGATCCGGGCCTCCAAGATGGCGATCCGCGCGGCGACCCAGCTCGACGACGACCTGCTGCGCGAGGCGGAAGTGTTCGGCGCGGCGACCTTCGACAGCGCCGACTATGCCGAAGGCCGCGCAGCCTTCGCCGAAAAGCGCAGGCCCGCCTTCACCGGCCGCTGAAGCCCGACCGCGGCGAGACGCCCGTGCCCTCGCCGCGCCCGTCGATCAGCCCGCCGTCTGCTGCCGATAGAAGTCGAGCACCGCCTTCTTGAACACCTTGTCGCCGACCGCGAGCATGTGATCGCGGTTGGAGATGTCGAGCGCGGTCGCGTTCGGCATCAGCTGCGCCAGTTCCTGCGGCGAGCCGGCAATGTCGTCCTTGGTGCCGACCGCAATCAGGGTCGGCATGTCGACCTTGGCAATGTCGCTGCGTTCAACGAGCACGCGCGAGGTGCGGATGCAGGCGGCGAGCGCAAAACGATCGGAATGGGTCTGCTCGGCAAAGGCGCGGAACATGCGGCCGCGCGGATGGGTCACGTCGGCCAGCGAAGGGGCCAGCAGCGCATCGGCGATCGGATCCCAGTCGCCGACCCCGTCGCAAAGACCGATGCCGAGGCCGCCGAGCACCAGCGAGCGCACCCGGTCGGGGTGTTCGATCGCCAGGAAGGCGGAAATGCGCGCGCCCATGGAATAGCCCATGATATGGGCCTGATCGATGCCGAGATGGGTCAGAAGCGCCGCGGCATCTCCGGCCATCAGCGAGGGATAATAGGCCTCGGGGTCATGCGGACGGTCGCTCGCCCCATGGCCGCGATTGTCGATGGCGATCACCCGGTAGCCGGCCTCGCCGAGCGTGCGCAGCCAGCCGGGATAGACCCAGTTGACATTGGCCGTGGAGGCAAAGCCGTGGATCAGCAGCACCGGATCTCCCGCCGGGTCGCCCTCGTCGAAATAGGCGAGCTGAATTCCGTCGTGATAGAAGAGCGAAAAGGGCGGTGCGTCGAGATTCATGGATCGGTCCTGTCGGCATGAGGTCGGCGCAGACTATAAAAAGCAGGGCCCGGGTCAAACCCGCAGGCTCGATTTTCTGTGGGCGGCCGGTCTGTTTGGCTCTACACATTCGCATCGAACGGCGATATGGTCCGCCGCGTTGAATGGCAGAGCGGAGACGAAAATGGCCGGGCACAACATTCCCCATTTCCAGAACGACGGCGGTCACCAGGTGATCGAGATCGGCGTGAAGGAATTCATGTGCACGGGCGCATCGGCTCCCTTCGACCATCCGCATATCTTCATCGACATGGGACAAGACAACGAGAAGGTCTGCTCCTACTGCTCGACGCTTTATCGCTATAATCCGGCGCTGAAGGCCGAGCAGACCAACCCGCCGGGCTGCGTCTACCACGTCAAGGCGGCGTAACCGGCGTAGAACCTGATCGGTAGAAACGATGTCGATCAAGTCTGCCGCCATTGTCGGAGCTGGGGTGGCGGGCCTGACCGCAGCGCTGTCCCTTGCACGCCGCGGGATCCGCTGCGAAATCTTTGAGCAGGCCCCGCAGCTCGCCGAAGTCGGCGCAGGCCTGCAGATCTCCCCGAACGCGTCACGAATTCTTGCCGAGCTCGGTCTCCTTCCCGAAATCGAACGCCACTGGAGCGAGCCGGAAAAGGTGTGCCTTGCCTCGGGCGTCACACTGAAGCAGCTGGCCTCGGTGCCGACCGGCGCCTTTGCCCGCAAACGCTGGGGCGCGCCCTATGGTGTGCTGCATCGCTCGACGCTGCAGCAGGCGCTGCTGACGCAGGTGCTGCACAATCCGCTCTGCCGCCTCCACCTCGGCACGCGTATCGAGAACCCCGAACCCGCGACCTTCGAGCGCGAAACCGGCGCGGCGGTCGATCTGGTCGTGGGCGCCGACGGGGCATGGTCTGCCGCGCGCAAGCGCATCGAGGGCCGCCCCGGCATCAGCTTCTCCGGCAATATCGCCTGGCGCTTCACGATCCCGGCCGCCGGCGCACCGGGCTTTCTCGATCCCCGCAACGTCACGGCCTTTCTCGCACCGAATGCGCATATGGTCGCCTATCCGCTGAAGGAGATCGACGGCTTCAACATCGTCGCGATCGCCGCCGGCATGAATCCTGGCGAAACCTGGAGCACGGAGGGAAGTGCTGGTCAGCGAGCGCTGCTGATGCGCGAGTTTGCCGGCTGGAACATCGAGATCTGCACCCTGCTTGCCTCGATCGAGCGTGCAACCTTCTGGCCGCTCTACGAGGCGTCCGACGGTCACTGGCAGAACGGCCGCGACACCGTGCTGATCGGCGATGCCGCCCATGCGATGATGCCGTTTTCCGCACAAGGCGCCGCCATGGCCATCGAGGATGCCTTCGAACTCGCGGCCCATGTGAGCGGTCCCCAGCCGCTCGCCGAGGCGCTTGCCGGTTTCGAGACTGTGCGCAAGGCCCGCGCGGCGCGCGTGCGCCATCGCGGGGCCTTCAACAAGTTCGTCTATCATGCTCGCGGGCCAGTCCGTCTCGGCCGCGACGTCGTTCTGGCACTGCGCTCGCCGCAGAGCCTCGCCGCGGATCTCGACTGGCTCTACGGCTATCGCGCGGAGGGCTGACGCCTAGACGGCGGCAGCCGCGGCAAAGCCGCGCTTGAGGTCGGCCTGGATGTCCTCGATATTCTCGAGACCGATCTGCAGGCGGATCACCGGCCCTTCGGTCGGCGCCTTGCGGATGCGACGGTCGTCGAGATTGACCATCACGGCCAGGCTTTCATAGCCACCCCAGGAATAGCCGAGGCCGAACAGCGACAGCGCATCGAGGAAGGCACGCGCCTTCGGCTTGAACTTCTCCGGCGCATCGGCCGAAAGCACGAAGGAGAAGATGCCGCTCGCGCCCTTGAAGTCGCGCTTCCAGATCTCGTGGCCGGGAAAGCTCGGCAGGGCCGGATGCAGCACGCGGGCCACGCCCTCATGCCCCTCCAGCCATTCGGCGACGGCGAGCGCGCTGCGGCCATGGTGCTCGAGCCGGAGGTTCATCGTCCGCAGGCCGCGCAGGATCATGTAGGAATCGTCCGGCGAACCGCAGATGCCGAGCGTGATGTTGGCCTCGTGCAGACGTTCCCAATGGGCGGCATTGGCCGACACCGTCCCCATCAGAATGTCGGAATGGCCGGACGGATATTTGGTCGCGGCATGGATGGAGATGTCGACGCCGAAATCGAGTGGGCGGAAATAGAGTGGCGTCGCCCAGGTATTGTCCATGGTCACCACGCAGCCGTGTCTGTGGGCGGCGTCGGCGATGGCGCGGATATCCTGCATTTCGAAGGTGTTGGAGCCCGGCGCCTCGGTGTGCACCAGCTTGGTGTTCGGCCGGATCAGTTGCTCGATGCCCGCACCGACCTCAGGATCGTAATATTCGACCTCGACGCCGAGCCGCGTCAGCATGGTGTCGCAGAAGTGCCGGCAGGGCGAATAGACCGAATCGACGATCAGGGCGTGATCGCCGGCCGACAGGAAGGCGAGGAAAGGCACGGTGATGGCGGCAAGGCCGGAGGGAACCAGAATGGTGCCGGCCGAACCCTCGAGCGCGTCGATCGCCTCGCAGAGCGCGTCGGTGGTCGGCGTGCCGCGCGTGCCGTAGGTGTATTTCTGACCGCGCGTCTCCATGGTGCGCACGTCGGGAAACAACACCGTGGAGGCATGCACCACCGGCGGATTGACGAAGCCGTGGAAGCTCGAGGGATCATGCCCGATATGGCAGAGCTTCGTATCCGTGCCGGCATTCGCCAGCATGTCTTTCCTGTCCTTCATTTTGTTCTGGGGCCTTCTGATTGCGGGGTATGAAAGGCCGATTTTTGAAGCCCGCAGGCGTTGGGGTCAAGCCGCGATTTGTCACCCGGGCATTGCCAAATCGGCAAATCAAAGCGCTTTCATACGATTCGAAAATGAGCAGGACGTGGTCACAAACGGTATTTTGTGCCTGTTTTTCCAGCTGAATTAGCAAATTGCCGCTTTTCGCCGCAATTTGTGAGGTCGAGACTTGACCGTCGAACCATTTAAGACTGTGATAGCCATGCTCGCACCGGGAGGGTGGCGAGCCGGCCAGCTGCGCCGACCCTGTGGCGTGCGGCGGTCCAGAGCAAAAGACAATGGAAAAAGGTTGGGAAAAATGAACAAGACTCTTCTGTCAGCTGCGCTTGGCGCTGCGGTGCTCGTAACGGGCGCGTCGGCTGCATCTGCCGGCACGCTCGATGACGTCAAGGCCAAGGGTTTCGTCCAGTGCGGCGTCAACGGCTCGAACCTCGCAGGCTTCGGTGCCCAGGACTCCTCCGGCAACTGGACCGGTCTCGACGTCGATCTCTGCAAGGCTGTCGCTGCCGCCGTGTTCGGCGACGCCACCAAGGTCAAGTACACGCCCCTCTCCGCCAAGGACCGTTTCCCGGCCCTGCAGTCGGGCGAAGTGGACATGCTGGCCCGTAACACCACCTGGAGCACCAGCCGCGATTCGCAGCTTGGCTTCGATTTCCGCGCCGTGAACTATTATGACGGCCAGGGCTTCATGGTGAAGAAGGAGCTCAACGTGAAGTCGGCGCTCGAACTGAACGGCGCCTCGATCTGCGTCCAGTCCGGCACCACCACCGAACTCAACCTTGCCGACTACTTCCGTGCCAACAACATGGAATTCAAGCCGGTCGTGTTCGAGGCCCAGGACGAAGCGGACGCCGCGTACAATGCCGGCCGTTGCGACGCCTACACCACCGACGCCTCGGGCCTCTATTCGATCCGCCTGAAGATGGCCAATCCGGACGACCATATGGTCCTGCCGGAAATCATCTCGAAGGAACCGCTCGGCCCGGCCGTTCGCCAGAACGATTCCAAGTGGTTCGACGTCGTAACCTGGTCGCACTACGCCATGGTCGCTGCCGAAGAATTCGGCATCACGCAGGCCAATGTCGAGGAAATGAAGAAGTCCGCAAACCCGGACATCAAGCGCTTCCTCGGTGAAGAAGCCGATTCCACCCTCGGTGCCGACCTCGGCCTGCCGAAGGACTGGGCCGTGCAGATCATCAAGGCCGTCGGCAATTATGGCGAAAGCTTCGAGCGCAATGTCGGCGAGGGATCGCCGCTCAAGATTGCTCGCGGCCTGAACGCCCTGTGGACCAAGGGCGGCCTGCAGTACGCTCCGCCGATCCGCTGATCGTCTTTCAGACTTCCAGGAAAGGCGGAGCAATCCGCCTTTCCCTTTCGGACGATAACACCCGGACAAAAGGGTGACGAAACGACAGGGGACATTTTTGATGGCTGCGACCGACGCCCGTACCGAGGGCGGCGACGACCGTCCCAAGGTATCGCTGCTCTACAATCAGGCTTTCCGACAGATCGTCTATCAGGCGCTGACCCTGGCGATCATCGCCTGGGCTATCTATTTCGCCTGGACCAATGCCGCACAGAACCTGGCGCGCGCCAATATGACCTCGGGCTTCGGCTTCCTCAACAGCCGCGCAGGCTTCGACGTCGCCCAGTCGCTGATCGCCTATAGCAGCGATTCGACCTATTTCCGCGCGCTGCAGGTCGGCCTTCTCAACACGTTGGTGATCGGCTTCTTCGGCATCATCACGGCAACGGTCGTCGGGCTTCTGGTCGGCATCGGCCGACTGTCGCACAACTGGCTGATCGCCAAGCTGAGCACGGTCTATGTGGAGATCTTCCGCAATATTCCGCCGCTGCTGGTCATCTTCTTCTGGTATCTCGGCGTGCTGGCGCTGCTGCCGGCGATCCGCACGATCTTCCAGCATGTGAAGGACAATCCGGACGCGGTCTTCTTCATCTCGAACCGCGGCATCTACATGCCCGCGCCGATCTTCGGCGAAGGCTTCAGCGTGGTTGTCATCGCATTCCTCGCCGGGATCATTGCGGCGATTGGCTTCACCATCTGGGCGAACCGGCGCCAGCAGGCGACCGGCAAGCGACCGCCGGTTCTGCTGGTCAATCTCGGCCTGATCATCATCCCGCCGCTTCTCGTCTTCGCGCTGCTCGGTGCACCGCTGTCCTTCGACTATCCGGTTCCCGGCTCGTTCAACATGCGCGGCGGCATGGTCATCGGCCCGGAATTCCTGGCGCTTTACCTCGCGCTTTCGCTCTATACCGCCTCCTTTATCGCCGAGATCGTGCGCGCCGGCATTCGCGGCGTACCGAAGGGCCAGACGGAAGCGGCCTATGCGCTCGGCTTGCGTTCGGGCCTCACCACCCGGCTGGTGATCCTGCCGCAGGCGCTGCGCATCATCATTCCGCCGCTCACCTCGCAATATCTCAACCTGATCAAGAACTCCTCGCTCGCCGTCGCCGTCGGTTACGCCGATCTCGTGGCGGTCGGGGGCACGATCCTCAACCAGTCGGGCAAGGCGGTCGAGATCATCGCGATCTGGATGGCGATCTACGTCACCATCAGCCTGCTGACCTCGCTGTTCATGAACTGGTTCAATGCCAAGATGGCCCTGGTGGAGCGCTGAGATGGATAGCCGTACTTCCTTCGTCCGTCACAACTTTCTTCCTGCGGAAGCACCACCGAAGCAGGAATCGACCGTCATCGGCTGGCTGCGCAAGAACCTGTTTGCCTCTGTCCAGGATACCATCCTGACGCTCGCCGCCTTGGCCGCGCTCGTCTATTTCCTGCCAGGTGTCATCGACTGGCTGTTCCTGTCGGCCGTATGGACCGGCGCCGACCGCAGCGTCTGCACCACGGCCGTTCAGGGCGGCATCCAGCCCGACGGCTGGAGCGGCGCTTGCTGGGCCTATGTCAACGACCGCTTCGTGCAGTTCATGTTCGGCTCCTATCCGCGCGGCGAGTTGTGGCGGCCGCTGCTGGTGCTCGCCCTGTTCATCGCCATTCTGGTCCCCTTCCTCATTCCGAAAGCCCCACGCAAGGGGCTCAACGCCCTGATGCTGCTGATCGGCCTGCCAATCGTCGCCTATGTGCTGCTGCTTGGCGGCTGGTTCGGGCTCTCCTATGTGGAGACGACGCTGTGGGGTGGGTTGATGGTGACGATGATCCTGTCCTTCGTCGGCATCGCGGTCTCCTTGCCGCTCGGCATCCTGCTTGCGCTGGGACGCCGCTCGCCCATGCCGGTCGTGCGCACCGCATCCGTCGCCTTCATCGAGCTCATCCGCGGCGTGCCACTGATCACCGTGCTGTTCATGGCCAGCGTGCTTCTGCCGCTGTTCCTGACGCCGGGCAACAATATCGACAAGTTCCTGCGCGCGCTGATCGGGGTGTCGATCTTCGCCTCGGCCTATATGGCGGAAGTCATCCGCGGCGGTCTGCAGGCCATTCCGAAGGGGCAGTATGAGGCCGCCGATGCGCTCGGCCTCAGCTATTTCCACAAGATGGCCTTCATCATCCTGCCGCAGGCGATCAAGCTCGTCATTCCGGGGATCGTCAACACCTTCATCGGCATCTTCAAGGACACCTCGCTCGTCACCATCATCTCGATGTACGACCTGCTGGGCATCGTGAAGGCTTCGTTCGGCGATTCGGGCTGGCAGACGCCGGTCACGCCGCTGACCGGCCTGATATTCGCCGGCTTCGTTTTCTGGGTTTTCTGTTTCGGCATGTCGCGCTATTCGGGCTTCATGGAACGGCACCTCGATACCGGCCACAAGAGATAACCTCAAGGGGGAGAACAATGGCTGAAGTCCAACCCACCAAGATGACCGTTTCGGACACCGATGTCGCGGTCGAGATCGTCAACATGAACAAGTGGTACGGGGATTTCCACGTGCTGCGCGACATCAACCTGAAGGTCATGCGCGGTGAGCGCATCGTCATTGCCGGGCCATCCGGTTCGGGCAAGTCGACGATGATCCGCTGCATCAACCGGCTGGAAGAACACCAGACCGGCAAGATCGTCGTCGACGGGATCGAACTCACCAACGACCTGAAGAAGATCGACGAAGTGCGCCGCGAAGTCGGCATGGTGTTCCAGCACTTCAACCTCTTCCCGCATCTGACGATCCTGGAAAACTGCACGCTCGCGCCGATCTGGGTGCGCAAAATGCCGAAGAAGAAGGCGGAAGAAGTCGCCATGCACTTCCTCGAGCGCGTCAAGATCCCGGAACAGGCCAACAAATATCCGGGCCAGCTCTCCGGCGGCCAGCAGCAGCGCGTAGCGATCGCCCGCTCGCTGTGCATGAACCCGAAGATCATGCTGTTCGACGAGCCGACATCGGCACTCGATCCGGAAATGATCAAGGAAGTGCTCGACACCATGGTCGGCCTTGCCGAGGAAGGCATGACCATGCTCTGCGTCACCCATGAAATGGGCTTTGCGCGCCAGGTGGCGAACCGCGTGATCTTCATGGACCAGGGCCAGATCGTCGAACAAAACTCGCCGGCCGAGTTCTTCGACAATCCGCAGCACGAGCGCACCAAGCTCTTCCTCAGCCAGATCCTGCACTGAGCCCTGCCCCTTAGACTGAAAAGGCCCGCGCCGGATCCCCAGCGCGGGCCTTTTCATATGCTGTGGCGTGATCGGCGCGCGATGGTCGGGCCGAACCGTTGCTGCCCGGTCAGCCACCCGACTGCGGCCGGCTGGCAGCCGCGGCTGCGTTTACGGACAAAAAGACTGCTGGCGCCCGAAGCGCGGCAAAGCCAGGCCCTCCGACACGAGGATCGCCCCCAGCGAGCGACCGTTGCGGGTCACGACGCGCAAGCTCGGGCCGGTCTGCGAGACATTCTGCCCCTTGAGCTCCGAGAGTTCGAACGGGCCTGCGTTGAGCAGATCCCGCAACCGCACCTTGGCGGCAAACCCCTTGTCGCGTTCCTGCTGGCACTTGGCGTTCTCGGTCGCCGGCGCCACCGCGTCGGCCAGCACCAGCCGGCCTTTACCGAACCAGAAACTGTCGCCGGAGGCCACGCAATTGTCGAGACCGGACGTGCCGCAGAAATAGAACTTGCCGCTGAACCCCTTGCCATCGGGCGAGGCGTCGCCCGGGCGCCCCTCCGGCACGGGAACGGCGGTCGGGTTTGCGGTACTCTTGTTGACGGCCCCGACCGGAGCCGGCGGGATCGGACCGGTCGACGGCTTTTCAGATGGCTTGGCCGGCCGCGCGGCCGCCGTCTCGGACTTCTGGCGCGCGGATGGCGAAGACGAGGATCCATTCGCGGAAGACTGGCCTTGCCGTTCCGCTGGCTTCGGCAGATAGGTGGCCACCAGGCCCGGCAAACGGGCGCGGTTGTCATAGGCGGCAATGGCGCCGGCGACGAGCACAAGCGCGACCAGCCAGGGCCACAGACCGCCGCCGGTCGAGGCCTTGCGCCGGGATGGGCTGCGCTTGCGCGGCTTGCGCCGCGAATTGCCGGTATTGGCCATCAACAACCTCGATTCGACGGCCTCAGACGGCCGGCCGGAAGAGACTTCGGAACAGCAGGCGCGGGCAACCGGAGGGATCCCGCGAATCATGCCCGGGCCAGCGATAGCCGATTCCCCCCGCCCAAGGCCAGCCTGTCGTGATCCGAGTGCATGAGCCGCCAAGGTGGGTCTAGGCACAGTCTAGGCGGACCGGATCACGCACCGGTCTCAGTCGGCCGGATCGTCAAGGGACCGAATCTATTGGAATAAAGAGTGGCGACCCCTGCAGGACTCGAACCTGCGACAACCTGCTTAGAAGGCAGGTGCTCTATCCAGCTGAGCTAAGGGGCCATGCCGGCCGCGGCCGATCGGCGCGTCGTCACGCCGGCCTTGAGACGAGCCGCCGCGATAAGAGGATCAGTGCGTCCAGGGCTGCAGACGGTTGAACTTGAAATTGTCGGTGTAGGAGACAACCTGGCGCTTGGCTTCCTTCGGCGGAATGACGCGATAGTCGATGCCTTCGCGCTGGGCATAGGCCTCGGCCTGTTCCTGGGTTTCGAAGGTGAGCTTGACCTGCTGGCGCGTGTCGGCCGAGGTGGTGTAGCCCATCATCGGATCGATCTTCTTCGGAATGGCCTGGTCGAACTCGAGAATCCACACATGGGTCTTCGCCTTGCCGGACTGCATCGCGGTCTTTGCCGGGCGGTAGATCTTCGCAGACATGTCGCATTCCACTCCAAAGGGACGGTCAGGAGCACCCTGCCCCGTCATGTTCATGACACTCGCCGCAGGCCGACGCCGCAGGCAAATCTCGCAAGTCCGGTCGGATCAGACCGGCCGTGGACACCCTGCAACGCAAGCCGCGGGCGCCTATTCGTCGTAGCGACGATTTCACCGATTTTCAAGCGGAACGTCGGGGAAAGCCGACAAAGGCAAAGGACCGGTTATCACCACCCGATCTTCCCGGCCCGGAACCGGAGGCGCGCGGTGACGTCCGGCAGAATTGCACGCGGTCTCATCGCTCATCCCCCTGTTGAAGGCGACCGAATGCCGGATTGCGCGGACCGGATGTGCACAAGAAAACGCAACCGGCTCCTGCGAAAGAGCCAAGGAGACGCAGGTTGGCGCTCGGGGAAGGATGAAAGACGAGGAAGAGCCGCTTCCAGAAAAATGGTCGGAGTGGAGAGATTCGAACTCCCGACCCTCTGGTCCCAAACCAGATGCGCTACCAGACTGCGCTACACTCCGTACCGATGATGGTTGGCCAATACACGGTTCATCCGAGAGCCGCAACCTCAAAAAGACCGTAATGGTTTGCGGGCCTTCGCGTCGGCTCTCAGTTCGCCGGCACCGGCCGGCGGGCAAGGTCGACCCGGTCTCCCGTGGTCATGCCGAGTACCGCAGCCTGGCCTCCTAGGATCTCGAGGACATAGCGAACCGGCCCGCGCGAGGCGACGATCGCTTCGGAATAGGGCGTCGTGCGGCTGGCGATGCGGCTGATGCGGCCGTCTTCTTCGATGAACACCATGTCGAGCGACAGCGGCGTGTTCTTCATCCACATCGTGACCTCGCGCACCGTGCCGAAATCGAAGATCATGCCCTCTCGGTCGCCCAGGTTTTCGCGAAACATCAGCCCGTGTTGCCGCTGTTCGGCCGTGATCGCCCACTCGACGTCCAGATCGACCTTGCGGCCGTCGGCCGTGGTGATGGTCAGTGCGCCACGCTCGAATTGCGGGGGCTCGGCCTGAACGAAGAGCGGCCAGGCGAGCATCCATAAAAAAAGCGCCACGAAAGCGCTTTTCATCAGTCTTGCCATCGGCCGGGACCTTCAGTGCGCGCGGACCAAGGGGCCCGGATTGTCGGGATGGATTTCCGCCGCCATCAGGCCCTTCTCGCCGGGTCCGAAGCGGACCAGAACCGTCTGGCCGGGGCGCAATTCGGTCAAGCCGAAGCGACGCAGGGTTTCCATGTGCACGAAAATGTCCTCGGTGCCCTCGCCGCGGGTGAGAAAGCCAAAGCCCTTGGTCCGGTTGAACCATTTTACCAGCGCCCGTTCCAGGCCGCTGGTCGGCGTCACCTGCACATGGGTGCGCACAGGCGGCAGTTGCGACGGGTGAACCGCGGTGGACTGGTCCATGGAGAGAATGCGGAAGGTCTGATAGCCGCGGTCGCGCTTCTGCACGAGGGCGACGATGCGCGTGCCTTCGAGGATCGTCTGGTAACCGTCGCGCCTCAAGCAGGTCACGTGCAGCAGAACATCCTGCATGCCGTTGTCGGGAACGATAAAGCCGAAGCCTTTGGCTACGTCGAACCATTTGACGACGCCGGTGATCTCGATGAGGTCGACGGAATCACTGGAGAGTTCTTCCAACCCAGCGAGCCCATTCGGTGACATCCTGTCCGCCATTTCCCAAAGCCCCTCGAAACGCGTCACATCGCAGAGTTAATTGATTCTTGAAGATAAGATTAACATTCGAGCAACGGAACTACGCAAGTCCTAGTTTCACATATACCCAAATGCTTTTTGCCCTTGCAGGCTTGCTCGAAGCTGTCGCCTGCCCCATATCCCTGCAAATCTTCGGAGGATTTCATGCGCTATCTTCACACCATGGTTCGCGTCAAAGATCTCGACGCGGCACTCGCCTTCTACTGCACCATTTTCGGACTGAGCGAGATTCGCCGGATCGAAAACGAGAAGGGCCGGTTCACGCTGGTCTTCCTGGCCGCACCCGACGATCTCGAGCGTGCCCGCAACGAAATGGCCCCCTGCCTCGAACTCACCTATAACTGGGACAGCGAAGATTATACCGGCGGGCGCAATTTCGGCCATCTCGCCTACGAGGTCGACGATATCTATGCGACCTGCCAGCGCCTGTTGGACCATGGCGTCACCATCAACCGACCGCCGCGCGACGGTCACATGGCCTTCGTCCGCTCGCCGGACGGCATCTCGATCGAGATCCTGCAGAAGGGCGCGAGCCTTGCGCCGGCCGAACCCTGGGCCTCGATGCCCAATACCGGCAGCTGGTAAGCCCCGCCTTCCCGCTTCGCGCAAGATTGAAGCGTTAGACCTTGAGGCATTCGGAAGTCCGCCGGCGATCGGCGGACGTCCGGCGCACGGTGATGCGCCGGGCCGTCGAGTGCAAAAGGTCGATCCCGTGTCGCGCAACAAGAAGCTCCTTCGCCCTCGTCTCGTCGGTCGCGTGATCGCCCCGGCGATAGCCGCCCTGATGCTGGCATCGTGCCAGACGACGGCGCAGGACACCGCCGCCCAGGGCGATGCCGGTCCGACCGAAACCGCGACCGGCAAGGCGCCCTCGTCCAAGTCCGGCGCCGCCAAGGCCTATGTCGATCCGCTGGTCAGCACCGCCCATGCGCCGGCCACGCAAGCCGCAGTCCCGCCGGCTGTGGCCGCCGCCTACGCACCAACGCAAGGCTCGGCCGATCTCGGCGAACTGACCATGCAGCCGACCAGCGTCAATGCCAGCCGCAACAGCCTGTTTTCCGCGTCGCCCGCCGCCTCGGAGGCACCGGTCGCCGAGACCACCGCCGCGCCCCAGCCGGTCGATCCGCAAGTCGCCACAGCCGCGCCTGCCGCTGCCAGCGCCTCGCCGAGCATCGTCGTGCCGTCCGAGCTTCCGACTCGTCAGGTCAACCCGATGAGCAAGAGCCTGTTCAGCGCCGAATTGCGCGAACCGGAACCGCCGGTCGTGGAAGAAGCCGCCCTACCGGCCGCCACTGCCGACGAAATGCCGGTCTATTCGAGCGAGGAACAGCCGGTCTACGACCCGGCAGAACCCTATGTCGAGGAACAGTCCGCCCAGCCGGCGGCACCGGACGTCGCGGCCGAAACCCAGGCGCCCGAGGAACCGAAGAAGCGTAAGTGGCTGCCGTCGCTGGCCGAGATTTTTGGCAAGAAGAAGGGCTGAACAGCGTCTCTCCGGCGCCCTTCGCGCTTCGCCCTCGAAACCGCCGTTTCCCCACAAACGTCAGCGCCGAGGCGACACAAGCCGCGTCTGCGTCGCTTGAAGTGGCGGACCAAACATCTGAATTCGTTGCCCAAACCACCAGTTTCCGCGACCTTCGCCACTGCTGTCACATTTTTTGCAAAAAACAGAAATTGGCGCTTGCGGGAATAAAATCTCCTGACTATAAGGGCGCCACAACGAAGCGCAGGCGCCCTTCGTCTATCGGTTAGGACACCAGATTTTCATTCTGGGAAGAGGGGTTCGACTCCCCTAGGGCGTGCCACTTCACCTTACGTTATCCCGACATCGTTACGTAACGTCAGAACGCTTTCGCTGCGTCTAGCACGCGCATCTGCACACGCCGCGTTCCCTGCCAGTGATCGGCGCTGAGCGTGCCGGCGACATGGATCTGCGTGCCGCGGCCGTTGAGCAGGAAGTCGCCGAGCGCCGTTTCCGCCGCGCGAAAGGCGATCCCCTCAAGGCGCGTGCCGTCGGCCGCCTCGAGCGTGATCTTCACATGGGTCGTGCCGACTGGCCGGGCATCGCGCAGGCGATGGGAGGGCACGGCCAAGATTGGCTGCGCATGGCCGGATCCATAGGGGCCTGCGGTCTCCAGCTGGTCGATGAGGGCAATGGTCGCTCCGGACGCGCCGAGCGCCCCGTCGATCTTCAGCGTCTGGTTGGCGGCAAGCGCCCTCACCTGCTCGGCCGACCATTCGTCGAAGAAGGTCCGCAGCCGACCCAGATTGCCGCGCTCCACCGTGAGGCCGGCGGCCATGGCGTGTCCGCCGCCCTTGACCAGCAGGCCCGAATCGACAGCGGCGCGCACCATGCGACCGACATCAAAGCCGTTGATCGAGCGGCCGGATCCGGTGCCCTTGCCGTTCGGATCGAAGGCGATGGCAAAGGCCGGACGCTTGAACTTCTCCTTGAGCCGCGCGGCCAGGAGCCCGACGATCCCCGGATGCCAGTTGTCGCGCGCGGTGACGATCACCGACGCTGCTTCGCCGTCACCATATTCGGCCAGCGCCTCGGCTTCCGCCTCGGCCAGCATCACCTGCTCCATGGCCTGGCGCTCGCGGTTCAACTCATCGAGACGGACCGCAATCCGGTCCGCCTCGGCCGCGTCGTCGAGTGTCAGCAGCCGGCTGCCGAGCGCTGCATCGCCGATGCGCCCGCCGGCATTGATTCGCGGCCCGACGAGAAAGCCGAAATGATAGGGCGTGACCGGGCCGCCGATCCCTGCCACCCGCAGCAGGGCGGCAAGACCGGCATTGTTCTGGTGCCGCGCGGCGATCAGTCCCTTGGTGACATAGGCGCGATTGAGCCCCTTGAGCGGCACCACGTCGCAAACCGTGGCGAGCGCCACCAGATCGAGCCATGCGAGCAGGTCGAGCGAACGCGCCTGCGGATGGCCGTTCTGGCGCAACAGCCGGAGCGTGGCGACGAGCACGAGAAACACGACACCGGCGGCGCACAGATGCCCCTGCCCCGACAGGTCGTCCTCGCGATTGGGATTGACCAGGGCCAGGCACGGCGGCATTTCGTGGCCCATCTGGTGATGGTCGATGACAACTACGTCGATGCCGCGCTCGCGCGCCACCGCCAACGCCTCAAGGCTGGTCGAGCCGCAGTCGACCGTCACGATCAGCCGCGCGCCGCGTTCGATCAGCTGGCCGATCGCCGCCGGATTGGGGCCATAGCCTTCAAAAATGCGGTCGGGAATGTAGATCTCCGGCTCCAGGCCGAAATGGGAGAGGAATCGCGCCAGCAGCGCCGAGGACGCGGCGCCGTCGACGTCATAGTCGCCGAAGATCGCCACGCGCTCGCCGCGCCGGATGGCCAGGACCAGCCGTTCGCTGGCGGCTTCGCAATCGGTCAGCCGATAGGGATCGGGCATCAGGGTGCGGATCGTCGGATCGAGAAAGCCCGGCGCATCGTCAACGGATACACCGCGACCGGCCAGCACGCGCGCCACAAGCTCCGGCAGGCCGTGCAGCTGGCTCATGGCGAGGGCGCGGTTCTGTCCGGCCTGGTCCAGCCGCGACACCCAGCGCTGGCCCGTGACCGAGCGGTCGACGCCTAGGAACGCGCGCGGAACGGGATCGACGGGTTCATCCATGCCTGATTACTGTCCAGTGAGCCTTGCGCTCTTTCTACAGATCCCGCGGCAAATGACCAGCCCCGGGCGACAGCGGCAATCGCGCAGCGCGCGCACCGGAGCGGCGCGACGGATGGCGGCAGAGCCGGGCGTTGACGCCCTCAGGACAAAAGCCAGGCAACGATCAGGAAAGGCACGGTCATCAGCGTGATATAGAGAAGAATGCCGGCCCAGTTGCGCGCGCTCTCTAGCTCGGCATCGTCGAGCCGCCCGCGCCAGGGTCGCGCGTCCTCCTGCCTGCCTGCGTACTCGCGCTTGCCCATCAAGATCATCAAGTCCCTCCCCGAACCCGACTTCACTGGATGCAAAGACTAACCGCCTCGCGCAAAAGATGCGAGAGGTCAGTATCAAAAAATCGATGGGGGTCGGACAAGAGTGCGTGAGGCGCGAGGCAGGCGATGCCGGCCGCAGGGCCGGCACCGGAGACATGCGGATCAGGCGGCCTTCGGACGCTCGATGCGAATCACCTGCGGTTCGCCGACAAGATAGCCCTCGCCCTTGATGGCGGCGACGGCCTTGCGAACGGCGTCTTCCATGGTCGCATGGGTGACCAGAATGATGGTGACCGGCGCATCGGCTGCCGCGTGCTCCGAGCGCTGGACGATCGATTCCAGAGAGATGTTGTTGTCGGCCATCTTCGCGGCGATGCTGGCGAATACGCCGGTCCGGTCGACCACGGTCAGGCGAATGAAGTAGCCGCCCTCGTGGCTGCGCATCTGCGCCTGACGATAGGGTTCGAGCAGCGTGGCCGGCCGGCCGAGAACCGGCACCTGCTGGGCACCGGGGCGGCTCTTGGCGATGTCGGTGATGTCGCCAAGCACTGCGGAGGCCGTCGCGTTGCCGCCGGCACCGGGGCCGACCATCAAGAGCTCACCGAGAATGTCGGATTCGAGGGCCACGGCATTGGTCACGCCGTCGACCTGCGCGATCACCGAATCGAGCGGCACCATGGTCGGATGCACGCGCTGTTCAATGCCGGTGTCCGTGCGCTGCGCGACGCCGAGCAGCTTGATGCGGAAGCCGAGATCGCGCGCGGCGTGAATGTCGTCGATCGAAATATTGCTGATGCCTTCGAGATAGATGTCGTCAGCGGCGATCTGGCTGCCAAAGGCGAGCGTCGTCAGGATGGCGAGCTTGTGCGCGGTGTCGTTGCCCTCGATGTCGAAGGTCGGATCGGCCTCGGCATAACCCAGGCGCTGGGCTTCCTTCAGACAAGCCTCGAAGGACAGCCCTTCCTTCTCCATCCGGGTCAGGATGTAGTTGCAGGTGCCGTTCATGATGCCATAGACGCGCGAGAAGTGATTGCCGGTCAGGCTTTCACGCATCGCCTTGATGACAGGAATGCCACCGGCAACGGCCGCTTCATAGTTGAGCAGCAGGCCCTTTTCCTCAGCCATTCTGGCGAGCTCGACGCCGTGACGGGCAAGCAGGGCCTTGTTGGCGGTCACCACATGCAGGCCGCGGGCGAGCGCTGCGCGCACCGCCTGGTCGGCCGTGCCTTCGGCACCACCGACGAGTTCGACCAGCACGTCGATATTGCCGTTCTTTGCCATGTCCACCGGATCATCGAACCAGGTGATGCCGGCAAGATCGATGCCGCGATCCTTGTTGCGGCTGCGGGCGGAAACGGCGGTAATCTCGATGGCACGACCGCAGGAAACGGCCAGCTCGTTGCTGCGCTGTTGAAGAATGCGGACCAGCGAGGCACCCACGGTGCCGAGACCCGCAATGCCAATCTTAAGGGCATCAGCCATAAATCTATCCTGACATTTCGAAATGAGGAGGAATGGCGGCCGCAGGAAGGGCCGCCAGAAATTCAGCGGTGGGCGTTCAGCGGGATGACGTTGTGCATCGTCTCGTCCGCCGTCGACAGGAACTTCTTGATGCTGCGGGCCGCCTGCCGGATGCGATGCTCGTTCTCGACGAGCGCCAGGCGGACATATTCGTCACCCATCTCGCCGAAGCCGATACCAGGCGCGACGGCCACATCGGCCTTCTCGACCAGAAGCTTGGAGAATTCGAGCGATCCGAGCGAGCGGAACTTCTCCGGGATCTTCGCCCAGGCGAACATGGTAGCCGCCGGCGGCGGGACTTCGAAGCCGGCCTTGCCGAAGCTCTCGACCATGACGTCGCGACGGCGCTTGTAGACCGAACGCACCTCGGCAATGTCGGAGCCGTCGCCGTTCAGCGCATAGGTCGCGGCCACCTGGATCGGCGTGAACGCGCCGTAGTCGAGATAGGATTTGACGCGCGCGAGCGCCGCGATCAGGCGTTCGTTGCCGACGGCGAAGCCCATGCGCCAGCCGGGCATGGAGAAGGTCTTCGACATCGAGGTGAACTCGACGGCGACGTCCATGGCGCCCGGCACTTCGAGCACCGACGGCGGCGGCGTGTCGTCGAAATAGATTTCCGAATAGGCAAGGTCGGACAGCACGATCAGGTCATGCTTCTTCGCAAAGGCGATCACGTCCTTGTAGAAATCCAGGCTCGCCACCTTGGCCGTCGGGTTCGACGGATAGTTGATGATCAGCGCCAGCGGCTTCGGGATCGAGTGACGAACGGCCCGCTCGAGCGGCGGGAAGAAGGTTTCGTCCGGCTCGACCGGGATCGAACGGATCACGCCGCCGGTCATCAGGAAGCCGAAGGCATGGATCGGATAGGTCGGGTTCGGGCAGAGGATGACGTCGCCCGGCGCGGTGATTGCCTGCGCCATGTTGGCGAAGCCTTCCTTCGAGCCGAGGGTCGCAACGACCTGGGTGTCGGGATTGAGCTTGACGTTGAAGCGGCGGGCATAATAGGCGGCCTGCGCGCGGCGCAAGCCCGGAATGCCCTTGGACGACGAGTAGCGGTGCGTGCGCGGATCCTGGACGACTTCGCAGAGCTTGTCGACGATCGCCTGCGGGGTCGGGAGGTCGGGATTGCCCATGCCAAGGTCGATGATGTCGGCGCCGCCGGCTCGCGCGCTCGCCTTCAAACGATTGACCTGTTCGAAAACGTATGGCGGCAGACGCCGGACTTTGTGAAACTCTTCCATCTTCAACCCCTGGGACCGCACGGCCTCGACCGCGGCAGGCGGGTTCGTTTTGCCGAGTGACGCCCGTCCCGCAACGAACCGCATAACCGGGACGGGTGAAGTTAAGATGCCTGCGGCATGCTTGCCGCGATTGTCGACGCAAAAGCGCCCGGAGGCAAGGTCGGACCGAAGCGGGACCCTCCTTCCCTCTTCTGTTGCTTTGCGTAAAAAGCCCCGCAAAGGCAAGCGCTATTTGGCGATCTGGGCCTGTGCGTCCTGACCGTGTTCGGCCGCCAGTTTGCGCAATTCCAGAAGCCGGCGCTGATATTCGGCCTCGGAGATGGTGCCGGCCTTGCGCGCGGCGCCGAGTGCCGAGAGCTTCGCCTGCAATTCGGCGGCCTCTTCATTGCCCATCTGCACATTGGCCGCGGTGAGGGAGCCGGAGAAATCCGGATAGCCGTCCGGCGAACGCGAGGGCCCGGCCGAGGGCGCGTCGGGATCGGCAACGGTGACGTCAAGGCTCGCTGCCCGGCGCGACGACTGGCTCTCCGGTCCGGACGGGGTCGTGCAACCGGCCAGAAGGCAAAGAGCAACCCCCGCAACCAGCGGCTTTACGCCGCACATTGTACCTTTTGCCCAAGTATAAGCGATCATTATCGAATCCCGTCGCCGACAATTCCTGCGGCGCGTCCAAGCCATCGTTTCGTCACACGGTCCATGCCAGACTATGCTTTGGTAAGTATGGAACTTGTAGTCGTTTTCAGGCAGGATGCGCAATTGCAAAAGACGCCGAGAAAATGATCCTGGGGAGGACGGTGTGACCAGCAGAAACCAAGAGGCAGGACAGGGCGGCGGCAAGGCGGCCGGCTTCGATCCCAAGCTGATCGAGCCTTATGTCGTCAAGGATCCGCAGGCCCTGACGCTCAATGTGGCAAAGGCGCTGGAAAACCTCGGCAAGGCGGCGTCCAGCTGGCTTGGTCCGCGCGAGCGCGGCGAGATCGTTGACCCGATTTCCGAACCCATGACGGAGATGGTCAAGACCATGTCCAAGGTGGCGGAATACTGGATGTCCGATCCGAAGCGGACGCTTGAGGCGCAGACCCAGTTGATGGCGAGCATGTTTGGCATGTGGACGAACTCATTGGCGCGATTCTCCGTTGACGGCAGCGCACCGCCGGCCGAACCGATCCGCGACAAGCGCTTCGCCGACGAGGACTGGCAGCGCAATCCCTTTTTCGACTTCCTGCGCCAGGCCTATGTGATCCTGTCGGACTGGGCGGAAAAGATGGTGCGCGAGGCGGAAGGTCTCGACGAGCACACCCGCCACAAGGCCGAGTTCTACATGCGCCAGATCACGGCGGCACTGTCGCCGACGAACTTCGTCGCCACCAACCCACAGCTCTATCGCGAGACGGTCGCCAGCCACGGTGCCAACCTCGTGAAAGGCATGCACATGCTGGCCGAGGACATCACGGCCGGCGGCGGTGATCTGCGTATACGCCAGACCGACACGTCGAAGTTCAAGGTCGGCGAGAACATGGCCATCACGCCCGGCAAGGTCATTGCCCAGAGCGAGGTCTGCGAGGTCATCCAGTACGAGGCGGCAACCGATACCGTTTTGAAGCGGCCGCTTCTGATCTGCCCGCCGTGGATCAACAAGTTCTACATTCTGGATCTCAACCCGCAAAAGAGCTTCATCAAGTGGTGCGTCGAACAGGGGCACACCGTTTTCGTGATCTCCTGGGTCAATCCCGACGAGCGCCATGCCGGCAAGGACTGGGAATCCTATATCCGCGAGGGCGTCGATTTCGCCCTCGACACCGTGGAGAAGGCGACCGGGGAGACGGAAGTCAATGCCATCGGCTATTGCGTCGGCGGCACGTTGCTGGCGGCAGCGCTCGCGCTGCATGCCCAGGAAGGCAACAAGCGGATCGCCAGCGCCACGCTGTTCACCACGCAGGTGGACTTCACCTATGCCGGCGACCTCAAGGTCTTCGTCGACGAGGGACAGATCGGCAGCATCGAGGAGCGGATGAAGGCGTCGGGTTATCTCGATGGCTCGAAGATGGCAGCCGCCTTCAACATGCTGCGCGCCTCCGAACTGATCTGGCCGTATTTCGTCAACAACTATCTCAAGGGCCAGGATCCCCTGCCCTTCGACCTTCTCTACTGGAATTCCGATTCCACCCGGATGGCGGCGGCCAATCATTCCTTCTATCTGCGCAATTGTTACCTCAGCAACACGCTGAGCCAGGGCAAGATGGAACTCGCCGGCAAGACGCTGTCGCTCAAGGACATCAAGATCCCGATCTACAACCTCGCCACCCGTGAGGATCATATCGCGCCGGCAAAATCCGTCTTCGTTGGCTCGAGCCTGTTCGGCGGGCCGGTCGAATACGTGCTCTCCGGCTCGGGCCACATTGCCGGCGTCGTCAATCCGCCGGACAAGGAAAAGTACCAGTACTGGACCAATGGCGCCGTGAAAGGCTCCTACGAGGACTGGGTGGCCGGCGCCAAGGAAACGCCCGGTTCCTGGTGGCCGCACTGGCAGCGCTGGATCGAGGCGATGGACGATACGCGTGTTCCCGCCCGCATTCCTGGCGGCGGCGCGCTCAACGCCATTGCCGATGCGCCGGGTTCCTACGTGCTGGCCCGGGTTTGAGCCGCCTCGCTTGCCGGGTTAGCCCTCCATACCAGGGCAATTGCATATTGATCTCGAGCGGCGCACGAAGCGGGGCTCCTCTTCTCCCCAGCGGGGAGAAGGTGGCCCGCAGGGCCGGATGAGGGGGGCGCGAAGCGCAAACGTTGTGCCGGGCAGCCCCCTCATCGCCTCGCATACGCTCGGCACTTCTCCCCTAGGGGAGAAGCGGGAGCCCGGAGCCGCTACCGGTATCCCATATGCGATAACGCTCCCCCTCATACGCCTACGCTTTGCAGCGACGCAGCCGGCACGCTAAACCGGTGACATGATCTTTTCCCCGCCGCTCGTCCCTGCCCGCCTGATCCGCCGTTACAAACGCTTTCTCTTCGATGCCGTTCTGGACGACGGCCGCGAGATCACCGGGTTCTGCCCGAACACCGGATCGATGCTGGGGCTTTCCGCGCCCGGTTCGCGCATCTGGCTGTCCGAACATGACAGTCCGAACCGCAAATACGCCCACGCCTTCGAGCTGATCGAGGCCGAGGGCACAGTGGTCGGCGTGCATGCCGCGCTCGCCAACCGGCTGGCGGAAGAGGCGATCCGCGCCGGGCTGGTGTCGGATCTTTCGATCTATCCGGTTGTCGCGCGCGAACAGCGCTATGGCACCCGCTCGCGAATCGATTTCCTGCTGTCGGCGCCCGACCGCCCGTCCGTCTATGTCGAGGTAAAGAACGTGCATTTCGTGCGCCGGCCGGGCCTTGCGGAATTTCCCGACACGGTGACGGCACGCGGGGCGCGCCATCTCGATGAGCTGATCGAGATCGTGCGCGGCGGACAAAGGGCGGTCATGCTCTACCTCGTCCAGCGCGAGGACTGCGACGCCTTGAGCATCTGCGGCGACCTCGATCCGACCTATGCCCGGAGCTTCGAAAGGGCGATGGCGGCAGGCGTCGAGGCCTATGCCGTCAAATGCCGGGTCACGCCCGCGGAAATCGCGCCCGTCGCCGCGATCGCCATGGACGAACCCGGTCTTGCTGCATTATGAACGAGCCATACAGCAGTTTCACGACCGAAAGCGGATGAATGGTAACCTATATCGACGCGGCGTCGGCCCCGCTCAAGAACACCGGCGCGATCAGGCTCTACGGGGCTGAAGACTTCGCGGGCATGCGCAAGGCCTGCCAGGTCACTGCACGGTGCCTGGATGAACTGGTGCCGATGGTCAAGCCCGGCGTCACGACGGACGCGATCGACCGCTTCGTCTTCGAGTTCGGCATGGACAATGGCGCGCTTCCGGCGACGCTGAACTATCGCGGCTACACCAAGTCCGTCTGTACCTCGATCAACCATGTCGTCTGCCACGGCATTCCGAACGACAAGCCGCTGCGCGAAGGCGACATCGTCAACATCGACGTCACCTATGTCGTCGACGGCTGGCATGGTGATTCGAGCCGCATGTATCCGGTGGGCGAGATCAAGCGCGCCGCCGAACGGCTGATGGAAGTCACCTATGAGTGCCTGATGCGCGGCATTGCCGCCGTGCGTCCCGGCGCCCGCACCGGCGCGATCGGCGAAGCCATCCAGACCTATGCCGAAGCCGAGCGCTGCTCGGTGGTGCGCGATTTCTGCGGCCATGGCGTGGGCCGGCTGTTCCATGACAGCCCCAACATCCTGCATTACGGTCGTGCCAACGAGGGTCCGGAACTGAAGGAAGGCATGATCTTCACCATCGAGCCGATGATCAATCTCGGCCGGCCGCATGTGAAGGTGCTGTCCGACGGCTGGACGGCCGTGACCCGCGACCGCTCGCTGACGGCGCAGTACGAACATGCCGTCGGCGTCACCGCCACCGGCTGCGAGATCTTCACCCTGTCGCCGGGCGGCTTCGACCGTCCGGGCCTGCCGCCGCTCAAGAGCTGACCATGGCAAGACCGCCCCGTTCCGGCCCTCTCGACACCGAAGACGACAACGCCTTCGACCTGCCGGAGCCGGACGAAGGCGGCGATGCCTCACCCCTGGAAGCCGCCGGCGACGAACGCGGCTTCTTCGCCGAACAGGCGGCCAAATCCGGCGGCGCGAAGAAGCGGGCCGCCATGCCCGCGGCCGAAACGGCGGACGCCCATTATCACGGCCATCGCGAGCGGCTTCGGGCGCGGTTTCGCGAGAGCGGCGACAGCGCGCTTGCCGATTACGAAATCCTCGAGCTTCTGCTCTTCCGCCTCATCCCGCGGCGCGACACCAAGCCGATCGCCAAGGCGCTGCTCGCCCGCTTCGGGACGCTGGCCGGCGTGGTCGGCGCCCAGCCGGCTCTGCTGCAGGAGGTCAAGGGCGTCGGCGAAGCCGTGGCGCTCGATCTCAAGCTGATCGCCAGCGTCGCCCAGCGCATGCTCAAAAGCGAGATCCGCGGCCGCCAGGTGCTCTCGTCCTGGTCGTCGGTCATCGACTACTGCCACACCGCCATGGCGTATGAATCGACCGAGCAGTTCCGCATCCTCTTCCTCGACAAGCGCAATGCCCTGATTGCCGACGAGGTTCAGGGACGCGGCACGGTCGATCACACGCCGGTCTATCCGCGCGAGGTGGTCAAACGCGCGCTCGAACTTTCGGCGACCGCCATCATTCTCGTCCACAATCATCCGTCCGGCGACCCGACCCCGTCGCGCGCCGATATCGACATGACGAAGATGATCATCGACACCGCCAAGCCGCTCGGGATCACCGTTCATGACCACATCATCATCGGCCGCGACGGCCATGCGAGCCTCAAGGGCCTGAGGCTGATCTGAGGCATGCCGGGTGCGGAAACGGTGGCGCGACGGCACCGGTTCCGCCGATCAGGATCGGCGAACGCGGCCAACTTCTCCCCGGTATTTTAGCACCAGGCCATTGAAATCAGATCACATTCCCGTATCGTCCGGAAAAGTCCTGCGGCGACGACGGAAGCATCAGATCCGGCACAGCTTGCGCAACCCATTGGCCGTCGTGACATGTATCATCTGCTCGAACGCTTTGCGAAACTGCGCCGCCACCCCTGGTTTGGCTATGTCTTCGGCCTTGCGGCTTTCCTCATCGCGCTCGAGCTGCGCTTCTTCTTCGATGCCGACCTGCCGGCCGGCTACCCCTTCCTCACCTTCTTTCCGGCCATTATTCTGACCTCGGCGCTCGGCGGCACGCTTCCCGGCATCCTGTGCACATTCCTGTGCTTCCTGTCCGCCTGGTACTGGTTCATTCCGCCAGCCGGCACCTTTGACCTTGATTCGAAGGTCGCCTTTGCTCTCGGCTTCTTCACCATCATCGCCGCCGTCGACATCACCATTATCCATTGGCTGAACCGTTCGATCGAAATCGCCATGGCGGAGCGGCTGCGCTCGGCAGCGCTCGCGCGCGAGAGCCAGCGGCTGGCCGAGCAGAAGCAGATCCTGTTTTCCGAGCTCCAGCACCGGGTTGCCAACAATCTGGCGATTGTCGCATCGATCCTGAGTCTGGAAGAACGCAAGGTCACCGATGGCGAGGCCAAGGCCAGCCTCAAGGATGCCCGCCGCCGGCTCGACATGATGTCGCGCGTCCACCGCCGCCTCTACAGCCCCGACACCGGCAGCATCGGCATGGCTGACTATATCGAGCGGCTGACGCGGGATATTCTCGACGGAGCCTTGAGCGGTGACGTCAGCGTCCATGTCCAGGCCGATCCGCTGGAACTGAGCGTCGACCAGATGACCAATCTGTCTCTCGCCCTTCTCGAAGTCCTGATGAACAGCGTGAAATATGCCGCGCCGCAGACCGATCAGCTCAGGGTCGACATTGCCCTTCGCCGCACGGCGGAGGATCAGGCCCGGTTGACTGTTGCCGACAACGGCCCGGGCTTTCCGCCCGACTTCGATCCGGCCGGCTCGCGCCAGCTGGGCTTCATGCTGCTCAAGAGCTTCTCCCAGTCGCTCGGCGGAGCCATGACCTTCACCAATGCTCGCGGTGCCGAGACGAGGATCGACTTCCCCCTGACGCTGGCCGTGACGGCCTGAAACCGGTCAAGACGGCCACCGCAGCGTAAACCGCGGATCCTGCGTTCCTGAACGACGGGAAGCCCCGGGCTGCTCTTGCGGTCCATGACGCGGCCCTTTCTTCGCAGCTGCGGGATCGATAACGAAACGGTTAGGATGGCTTGCTATCGTGCCGCTCGGGCAGACCGCGCGGCAGGCAAACTGCGCGCGCCACACGGGGGCAGCAGGCATGAATATCTACGATTTCGTCGTCATCGGCAGCGGACCGGCGGGACGCCGCGCGGCGATCCAGGCGGCCAAGCTCGGCAAGAAGGTGCTGGTGATCGAAAAGGGCACGCGCGTCGGCGGTGTCTCGGTACACACCGGCACGATCCCGTCCAAGACCCTGCGCGAAACGGCGCTGAACCTCACCGGCTGGCGCGAGCGCGGCTTCTATGGCCGTTCCTACCGGGTCAAGCAGGAGATCTCCGCCGACGACCTGCGCCGCCGCCTGTTGATCACGCTCGACCACGAGGTTGACGTGCTGGAGCACCAGTTCGCCCGCAACCGCGTCGCGCAGCTGCGCGGCCATGCCCGCTTCATCGACAAAAACACGATCGAGGTCATGAAGGACGACGGCGAACTGATCCGCGTCCACGCCGATTCGGTGCTGCTGGCCGTCGGCACCCGCCCCTTCCGCCCGGCGCATATCCCCTTCGACGGCGACAAGATCATCGACAGCGACGAGATTCTCGAGATCAAGGAGGTGCCGCGCTCGATGGTCGTCATCGGCGCCGGCGTCATCGGCATCGAATATGCGACGATCTTTTCCGCGCTCGACACCGCCGTCACCGTGATCGAGCCGCGCGACACCATGCTCGATTTCCTCGACAAGGAGATTGTCGAGGACTTTGCCTACCAGCTGCGCGACCGCAACATGAAGCTGGTCTTCGGCCAGACGGTGGAGAAGGTCGAAAAGGAACCGAGCGGCAAATGTCGCGTGACCCTGCAGAACGGCCGCTCGATGATCGCCGAAATGGTGCTGTTTGCCGCCGGCCGCGTCGGCGCGACCGACAGCCTGGATCTCGCCGCCTGCGGGCTCGAGGCCGACAACCGCGGCCGCATCAAGGTTGATCCCGAAACCTTCCAGACCGCCGTTCCCGGCATCTATGCCGCCGGTGACGTCGTCGGCTTCCCGTCGCTCGCCTCGACCTCGATGGAACAGGGCCGCATCGCCGCCCGTCATGCCGTCGGCGCGCCTGCGCATGAGCCGCCGCAATATTTCCCCTACGGCATCTACGCCGTGCCGGAAATATCCACCTGCGGCCTCACGGAAGAGGAAGTGCAGCAGCGCGGCATTCCTTACGAATGCGGCGTCGCCCATTTCCGCGAAACCTCGCGCGGCCATATCATGGGCCTCGACAGCGGGTTGTTGAAGATGATCTTCTCGCTGAAAACCCGCCGCCTGCTCGGCGTCCACATCGTCGGCGAAGGCGCAACCGAACTCGTTCACATCGGCCAGGCGGTGCTGAACCTCAAGGGCACGGTCGAATATTTCGTCGAGAACACCTTCAACTACCCGACGCTCGCCGAAGCCTACAAGATCGCCGGGCTCGATGCCTGGAACCGGATGGGGGAATTGAAGGGGGCGTGAAGGGGGCTGGGTTTGGCCGCCGTTTCGGTCGCAGGAGAGCCCAATTGAGCGCCCCAAACCGCCGTTCTCGCCCGCCGCGGTCTTGGACAGCTTTCTGAGGAAGTGGATTCTCGCGATCGGAAGAACACAGGCGTGATCCGAGAAGTCAATAAGCCTTGACTGAGATTCCGTTGCTCGTAATCAATTCCAGTCTTCGAGAGGACGAATGTGCAAGTGAATCGGAGCTTTAGATCTTAAGATGATCATTGCCTTGCTCTTCAACTGGCGAGCCTACCCGCAGGAAGTAAACTATTGGGAGGAGATTCGGAAAGCGGTCTTCGCACCCGGTATAATTCAGCGATCTGGTCGCCATATGAAGTTATCGATCGGAGACGTTTTAGTCGGGCTTGAGCGCGGCCAAGATCCCGAAGCACTCTATCTCGCCGCATTTGCCAACAGTGAGTGGAGAATCGTAGACGAAAGTCGTTTAGTCGACGGATTTCCGACGGTCTTCGGTATGGTCTTTGAAAACATGTCTCCGGCACTCGCCTCCGAACTTCACGAGACACTGCTCCCCCACGATGGTTATCTCGGTGCGCTATCTGTTCATTTTGAATTTGGGCCACATCTTGCGCTATACAGGTCTAGACTTCCTACGCCATACCGCCTCCAAGGGACCCGACTTCGCAGCTTCTACCCGATGGGAGAGAGGGAAAGCTGCGATGAATATGATCTTGAGGAGATGAAGCGCCTTGGCTATAGCGACGTCGACTTCGAAGACACTGGAGCGAGCCGCACGATCCTCGACGATTTTGACACACCGAGGCATTTCAAGCGCGTGGCGGCATTTCGAGAACTGCTCATAAACTCGCCACGCGTGAGTGAAGATGACGCATATCAGCTGACGATGCTGCTTGAGGACCTTAGTCCCAAATTATTCAACGCGTTAGGCGCTGCGGCCGAGCGGCTTGTGGAGGCGGAGAACGAAGAGGATGTCGCGCAGGTCGCCATATCCGGCCGTCGCTATATAGAACAGTTGGCAGACGCGCTGTTTTCACCTACCGACATTCCGCGAGAGAACCGGAAGCTTGACAAGCCAGCATACAGGAACCGCCTTTGGGCCTTTGTAGAGGATCACACGCTCAATGAGCCCACTCGGCTTTCTGAAATCGGAAAGGAAGTCGATCGCGTCGTCGCCGAGCTGAACGCGGGTCTTCATTCCGATCGATCCAAAGCGAGGGTGGCTGATTCGATATGCGATGCGGCGCTACTCTCAGCGAATTTATTGGCGCTGAAACCCGGCGGAATTCGGAATGGTTATCTAGCCTATATGGATAGCATACGTGCGTTTGTCCGTCAGTTAGCCTCGCAAAATGATCGTGCGAAAGACGAGAAAAACCCGCATTAAGGCAAGCGCGAATAGATCCACTCACCTGCGCGTTATTCGAGAAATGCCAAAGTCAGAGCGGTGAGCAGCGGCTGCTAACGCGCTCCATGTATGGCCGCGAGTATCGGAGCCAATCGGAAGCTCCGCCATCCCGCCCCACAGCCCCCCCAAACGCAAAAAGGCCGCCCCACCGGGCGGCCTTTCCACATTCCAATCAATAGTCCGAAGCTTATTCGGCGTCGCCTTCGGCGGCCTTCTTCTTCGGGGCAGCCTTCTTCTTCGGAGCGGCGTCTTCGCCTTCGGCAGCGTCGTCAGCCTTGGCAGCGGCCTTCTTCTTCGAGGCTGCCTTCTTGGCCGGCTTGTCGCCTTCTTCGGCTTCGTCGTCGGCCAGAAGCTCTTCCTTCGAGACCTTCTTGTCGGTCACGGAGATTTCAGACAGCAGCTTGTCGATGACCTTCTCTTCGAAGATCGGGGCGCGCAGCGAAGCGGAAGCGCCGGGGGTGTTGCGGAAGAAGTCGAGGATCTGCTTCTCCTGGCCCGGGAACTGCTGCAGCTGGGCGTAGAGCGCGCGCTGCATTTCGTCGTCGGTGACTTCGACGCCGCCCTTTTCACCGATTTCCGAGAGAACGAGGCCGAGGCGAACACGACGCTCGGCGAGCGTGCGGTATTCGGTGCGGGCTTCTTCTTCGGTCGTGTCTTCGTCGGCAAAGGTCTTGCCCGACTGGGCGAGATCGGTGTTGATCTGGCGCCAGATGTTTTCGAACTCGGCGTCGACGAGCTTGGAAGGCGTGTCGAACTTGTAGAGCTCGTCCAGCTGGTCGAGGATCTGACGCTTGACCTTCTGGCGGGTGACGTTGCCGTACTGGCTCTCGATCTGGCCGCGAACGATTTCCTTCAGCTTGTCGAGCGATTCGATGCCGAGCTTGGAGGCGAGTTCGTCGTTGAGTTCGATCGCGGCGGGTGCGGCCACGTCCTTGACGGTGATGTCGAAGGTGGCTTCCTTGCCGGCGAGGTTGGCAGCCGGATAGTCGGCCGGGAAGGTCACGGTGATGACCTTTTCGTCACCGGCCTTCAGACCGATCAGCTGCTCTTCGAAGCCCGGGATGAAGCGCTTGGAACCGATGACCAGTTCGGCGTCCTCGTCCTTGCCGCCGTCGAAGGCAACGCCGTCGACCTTGCCGAGGTAATCCATGGTGACGCGGTCGCCTTCGGCGGCCTTGCCCTTCTTGGTTTCGAACGAACGGGCGCTTTCGGCGATCTTCTCGATCTGCTCGATGACTTCCGCATCGGCAACGTCAACCACTTCGCGGGTGACCTTGATGCCGTCGACCGGCTTCAGTTCGATCGGCGGGATGATTTCGTAAGACAGGGTGAACTCGAGGTCTGCCTGGGCCGAGAGGATCTTTTCGGCTTCGGCTTCGTCCTCGGTCATGGCGATTTCCGGCTGGGTCGCCGACTTTTCGCCGCGCTCCGACAGGATGGCCGACGGCTTGTCGCGGATGATCTCGTTGACGAGTTCAGCCATGATCGACTTGCCGTACATCTTCTTCAGGTGGCCGACCGGAACCTTGCCCGGACGGAAGCCGTTGATACGGACCTTGTCCTTGGCTTCGGCCAGGCGCTCGTTCATGCGAGCTTCCATGTCCTTGGCCGGGATGACGACCTTGATTTCGCGCTTCAGCCCTTCAGCGAGCGTTTCGATAACCTGCATGTTCTTACCTTCATGTCGTGGCGGCCGTGCTCGGACAGCCGGTTGTTTCCCTGAGCACGACGCCGGAATCTTCTGTTCCCGGACGTGGCTGCGTCGCAATCGTCAAGCATTCCTGCCAGGCAAAACGGTGAAAGGAGTGGCGGGTTCTTCCCCGGTCCGTCTCGCACCGACCCGCTCGGCAAATCTGGTGCGGGTAGAGAGACTTGAACTCCCACGCCTTGCGGCACCAGAACCTAAATCTGGCGTGTCTACCAATTTCACCATACCCGCGTCCAAAGTAAACGCATGCAGCCCTTGGCGCATGGCCCCTCCGGAGCGCGCGTCTCTATATCACCCGTTTTTGTGCACGCAAAGGAAAAATGACACCTTATCCCCCGGCGAACCGAGGGAAAAGGCTGGGGCACTGGCCCCTCCGCGGCCCGTTTGCCGATCGCCGCGCCGGAGCTGCGACCGGACCGCCGCGGCGAAAGGTCACCGGGGAAGCGACCGCGCAACCGCGGCGCGACCAAGATTTGGCCTTTACATCGGCGACCATATCGGCATTTTCGTCACAAAACCGTCACGAGCAACCATAGCGAATGTCGCCGATGGAAAATTCCCCACCCTGTTTGGTCTATTCGACCGTGTCTCTCAATACATGGACGAAGCGTTGCCGTATCGATGGCAAGCTGTTCGACATTCATCTTGGCAAGTGGATGTTCTACAATCCGGCACGTCAGGAGAAGTACTTCCACGTCCGCTTCGGCACCATCGATTCGACGGCCCGTAGCCGTCCAACGGCGCAGCAATTGGCAGAAATGGCCGACGACGACATCATGGGCCGCTATCCCATGTCGGTCTGGAAGGAAGCACTTTCGACACCGATCTCCCGCCGGTTGGCCGAGATCTGGATTGCCAGCCGCCGGCTGTATGCGGCCGGGCTCGGCCCCAAACCCGGCGCGCTGGTGATCGCCGGCAAGTACAAGCGCAATTTCCGTTCCTATGGCCCGACCGCCGGGCTGCAGATCGAGAATGCGCGGCTGCTTGAGCCCCGCACGCCGGTGACCGAGGAAGAGATGATCGAGGCTGGCGTCCGCCCCGACCGGTATCTGAGCTGTGTGCGCCAGACGATCAACGGCTATGTCTCCGACCTCTGTTCGGTCGTCGGCGTCGTGCCGATCGATGCCGAGGTCGAGATCGCCGCGCTTTCGGCGCATATTGACGGGCTGATGGCGGCCAACGCCAGGCGTTAATTCCGCCGCGGCCCCGACACGCCTGCCCGCCTAATAGAGCGGCTCTTCGTAGAGCGCCTCGCCATCCATGCGCAGCGCGCGGATCTGCGCCCGGCCATTGCTGCCGACGCGGGCAACGACCGTGACCGCCCCCTCATTGCGCGCCGTCTCGATCGCGCGGCCCTCGCCTTCGGGCACATAGAAGCGCTCGATGCCGTAGTCGACCCTGAGGCTCGTCTCGGGATTGTTCCTCAGGTCCGTGCCGCCATAGAAATAGAACCGCTGCGTTTCGAGCACGACGCTGCCGGCCTCCGGGGCGAGCGGTGCAAACGCGGCCTCCGCCACCGCCCAGAAGCCGTCGGCCCCGGGCTTCAACCGCACATACATCACCTGCCACCCCGCCGCGGCCGGCTGAACACCGCGGATCACGGCGGCCGGGATCGTCGAGATGTCGTAGGACAGGATGACATAATCGCCGCGCAACAGGTCACGCGGGTCGACGGGCGCCGTCTTCAGAAGGACCTCCTCGCCGGAGCGCAGCAGACTTGCGCGGCCTTCGATCATCCAGCCGAGCACGGCCGTCTGGGCGAGCACCACCGCCAGAGCGATCGCCAGATAACGCATCATGCGCGACCTTGCGGAAACGACGGTCATGGCTTCACCTCCCCTGCCCGCCGGGCAAACAGCTTTTCCAGTTTCACCACGACACCGGCCAGCACGGCGACGACCAGGCCCGCCAGCAGGAAGAAGGTCGAGGTTCCGAGCATGCTGTCGATCGTCACATAGGAGAGATAGAGCACCTCAGCGGCAAAGGCGGCATAGCTCAAGAAGCGCACGGCGCCATTGTCACGGCCCTCGAGCGCCAGCGCAACCAGCGACAGCGCGATCGTTGCGATCCCGAGCAGCGCAAGCGGCATACCGTCCGTCCAGTCGCCATGCAGCAAGGCGAGACCGACAAAGCCCAGCACCAGCGCATAGAAGGCCAGCGACGGTTCATGGCGGCGGAGAAGGCCGGCCACCGGCGAGACCGGCAAGGTGGCCGCGAGGAAGGCAAGCACCCCGGCAACCGCAAAGGCCAAGGCGGTTTGCGTATCGCTCGACAGCGAATAGAGCCAGAGAAGCCAGGCGAGAATCAGCAGATAGGCGAAATGGCGCGCCCGCTCCATGCCCGTCCAGATCGACAGGGAAACGATGACGAGCGCCGAAAGCACCGGCCACCAGCCATAAACGCCGTGCCAGTCGAAGTTGAACTGCTCGAGAAGCGCGGAAAAGGCGGCAAAGGCGAGAATCCCGGTCATGGCCGTCAGCGCGCCGGAACGGAAAGCCGCGGCCGAAACGGCAATCATGGCGAACCAGACGAGCATGGCGTCGAAGGCGTCGCCGGAAAGATGATAGAGCTGTCCGATCAGCGCAATCGCCCCGCCGAAACAGGCCGATCCCATGACCAGCAGGGCCCCGCCCAGGCGGTCGGCACCGCGACCGAAGGCCAGAGCGGCCGCACCATGGAAGATCCAGATCAGCGCCACGATGCCGCCGACCTTCATCAGCCGCGGGATCGCCTCCCAGTTCGCCGCGATCAGCAACAGGATCGAGGCCGAGATCAACACCGCCGCCAGAATCATCAAGGCGCCACCGATGCTGAAGGCACTGCCCCGGGAATCGTGTTCCTCGAGCAGCGCCTCGGCCACGGATTTCCCGATGAGGCCCTTCTCGACCCAGATGTCGAGATCCCGTTTCAGACGCCCGCGATACATAAAGTTTCCATCCCCCGCCTTCATCCGGCCCGAGGCGCTCGCGCCCGGAACCCGGCGGGTCCATTGTTGAACCGAACGCGTCAAAAAGACAATCGGGAGACGGCGACAGGCAAGGCGCCCTCCAAAACCATGCATCGAGCGCATGGCTTCCATGTAATTATTGCACTGCACAAAAACGACGAACCGAACTAATGTTGTTCTCAACAGAGCAAGCGAGTTTTTCTTGTTTTGCTCAAGCGGCGACTTCGCCGATACGACCTTCGACCCTGCGCACTCCTCCTCCCAGCGCAGAGTCGATCTGACTGACGGCACTCCTCCTCCCAGTCGTCAGTCTCCCAAAATGACGCTCACCGGATCCTCCTCCCCCGGTGAGCGTTATTTTTTTACCTCCCCTTCCGGTCACCACCATCGGACATGACCTGCCGAGCCACGCGTTCGACCGGGGTTGTCTTGCGACCGCGGCCCGCCGATTGCTGCGATGCATCAGATGAGCCGCCATCCGCAACCCTCCCGTTCATCATGCTTTAACCAATCCTCTATGCGCGCCGCGCATAGGAGTCATACGGCGATAGCCCTACCGGAATTTCGCAACGCAGCATATATTCGAACCATCGAATTCAGGCAGGCGCCCGCCCCCCGATGGGTGCCGCACAAAGAGAGGAAGAGACCATGAACATTGCACGCACGATCAACAACTGGCGCAAGTACCGTCAGACCGTTTCCGAACTGGGCCGCATGTCGGACCGCGAGCTGCGCGACCTGGGCATTGGTCGCGACGACATCCGCCGCGTCGCCCGCCACGCCGTCGCCGGCTGAGCGCAACGCCGCCGCACTGACCAAGGGCCTCCCTTTCGGGAGGCCTTTTCTTTTTCGCCTATTTGTTAGGCAGGCCGTTTGGCGCGAGCGCCTCTGCCGCATATTGCGGCACACTATGCACATTTGCATAGCAGTCGCATAGAATTTGCACTGCACAATCTTGTTTTACAGGCGTATAAAGCGGTCAATCGCTGATGTGGACGAAACCACAGGATCAGCGGAAGAAGATTTGACCCGAGGAAACGACCATGAACCCGATCCGTATCGCCAAGAACTGGATGAGCTACCGCCGCACCATCGCCGAACTGGGCAACCTGTCCAACCAGGCCCTGTCGGACATCGGCATCACCCGCTACGAAATCCGCAACATCGCTGCACGTTCCTTCCGCTAATCGCCGAAGTCGAGCACTGCAGGATGAAAGACGGCACCTTCGGGTGCCGTTTTTGATTCCAGGGACAGGCCGCGCCGACTGTGGAACGGGCCGCAGAGCATTGGCCGGCCCATCATCCCGTGATAACAAGCACGCCATGATGAAAACCTCCCCTTCCCCCATTCATGTCATCGGCGGCGGGCTCGCCGGTTCCGAGGCCGCCTGGCAGGCCGCGCAGGCCGGCGTTCCCGTCATCCTGCACGAAATGCGCGGCGTGCGCGGTACCGATGCGCACAAGACCGACGGTCTCGCCGAACTGGTGTGCTCCAACTCCTTCCGCTCAGACGATGCGACCGCCAACGCCGTCGGCGTGATCCATGCGGAAATGCGCCTGGCGGGTTCGCTGATCATGGCCTGCGCCGACAAACACCAGGTCCCGGCCGGTGGCGCGCTGGCGGTCGACCGTGACGGGTTTTCCGACGCTGTCAGCCAGGCGATCCACGACCATCCGCTGATTACCGTGGTGCGCGAAGAGATTACCGGCCTGCCACCCAAGGACTGGGACCAGGCGATCATCGCGACGGGTCCGCTCACCTCGCCCGAGCTTGCCGAATCCATCCGCGCCGAAACGGGGGAGGATGCGCTTGCCTTCTTCGATGCCATTGCGCCGATCATCCACCGCGACAGCATCGACATGAATATCTGCTGGTACCAGTCGCGCTACGACAAGGTCGGGCCCGGCGGCACCGGCAAGGACTATATCAACTGCCCGCTCGACGAGGCGCAGTACAATGCCTTCGTGGATGCCCTCATCGCCGGCGACACGGTCGGCTTCAAGGAATGGGAAGGCACGCCCTATTTCGACGGCTGCCTGCCGATCGAGGTCATGGCCGAGCGCGGTCGCGAAACCCTGCGACACGGCCCGATGAAGCCCATGGGGCTCACCAACGCCCATAACCCGACGGTGAAGGCCTATGCCGTGGTCCAGCTGCGCCAGGACAATGCGCTGGGCACGCTCTACAACATGGTCGGTTTCCAGACCAAGCTGCGCTACGGCGCGCAATCGGAAATCTTCCGCATGATTCCCGGCCTGGAGAATGCCGAGTTCGCCCGCCTCGGCGGTCTCCACCGCAACACCTATATTAATTCGCCGGTGCTGCTCGATCCCTCGCTGCAGTTGAAAAGCCGGCCCGGCCTTCGGTTCGCCGGCCAGATCACCGGTTGCGAAGGCTATGTCGAAAGCGCATCGATCGGGCTTCTGGCCGGCCGCTTCGCCGCCGCCGACCGCAAGGGCGAGATGATCTCGCTGCCCCCCGAGACGACCGCCATGGGCTCGCTTCTGCGCCACATCACCGGCGGCCATCTCGTCTCCGACGAAGAGCCGGGCAAGCGCTCGTTCCAGCCGATGAACATCAATTTCGGGCTTTTCCCGGAACTGGCGCCAGGCTCGATCGTCAAACCGGAAGGCATCAAGCGCTTCCGTGGCAAGGACAAGACGATCATGAAGCGGCAGCTGATGGCCGAGCGGGCTCTGGCCGACTGCAAGGCCTGGCTTTCCTCAGAACTGGCCTGATCGGCTGTCTCAGGCGGACGGGACGGCGCCGGTCGGTGCGTCCCGTTCGGCGCTGCCGACATAGTTGCCAAGCAGCCACAGCGACACTTCTGCGGCCTCTTCGGCCGTCGCGAAGGTGAATTCGCCATTGTGGAACGGCGCATCCAGAAATTCGATGGCAAAGCCGCGGCCGTTGCGCAGGTCACGCACCCGCACCGTTCCCGGCTCGATCAGATGGCAGGCATAGTGGCTGCGCATGTTGCGCATGAACCCGGCTTTGTTGTCGTGCAGGCGCACAAAGACGGCATTGCCGTCGGCGGTCGTGTGCAGGCTGCGGATCGCCTCGTTGGGAAAGGCCCGGCCGAATTCCATCAGGGCGAGCCCGGTGTCGTGAAGGCGGTCTTCGTTCGTCCGCTTGGCGATCCGTGAGGAGTAGAAGGCGAACACCCCCACCAGTGCAAAGATCACGATCCAGGTAATCGAAGCCACGCTCAATCTCCGTTGCAGCCGGACACCGTCCAGCCATGTGCGTCGTCGATAGCAGTCGAGGCTTGCGCGAATGTGTCCGCTCAGAAGGCGCCGGTCACGGAAGCGCGCAGCAGCCGCAGCTGGCGACGCCACTGCGCCGGCCGAAGCGGTCGGTCAAAGATCGCAGCGCCCCTTCGGCGCGCCGCCATGAGCACGGGCTCGCTCAGCGCCACCGTCAGATAGGCCGGCACCAGGCTTCGCGGCAAAACCCCACCCTGCCTTGCCTTGTGCAGATGATCGAGCCCGAGACCGGCAAAGGCCTCGATCGCCGCCGAGATCCGGACGCGGTCCTCACCGGCGAGGAAGCCGTCGCGGTCCAACCCGACGGCCGACAGGATCTCCAGCGGCAGGTAGAGCTGGCCGCGCGCCCGATGGGTCGGCATCAGCAGCAGTGCGCCGGCGATCGCCTGCGCCACCCCGGCATGGCCTGCCATGCTTGCCGCACCGGCTGCCGCCTCAGGGTCAAGCACGAGGCTCGCCAGCTGAATGAGCGCGGCCGCCGTCTCACCGGCATAGCCCTCGAACATGGCGGTCGTTTCCATCGGGTCGTCGTAAAGGTCGAAGACGCGGGCCTCGATCATGCCGGTCAGCGCGGCGATCGGCAGGCGGTGCTTGGCCATCGTCTCCAGCAGGGCGGCCGCGACCGGATTGGCCTCGGTCGAACCATGCGCCGATCCGTCCAGCAGATCACGCCAGTACTGCAGCCGTATCTCGCCGGGGAGCGGCTCGTGCACGAGATCGCGTATGCGGGCGATCTCGGCATTGAAGGCGTAGAGCGCGGCGATCGCGCCGCGTGCGCCAACCGGCGTCAGCAGGCAGGCAAGATAGCGGTCGCGGTCCGTGTCGCGCAGGCCCGACATTTCGAGAAACCGGCTAGCTGTGTCGGCATCGCTCACGGCATTGATCCTGCTCAGACGGCAATCAGGGCCGCGGCAACGGCGCGCTGCTCGGCCAGCATGATGTTGTAAGTCCTGACGGCCGCCCCGGTTCCCATCGGATCGCTGGCGATGCCCCTGTCCTTCAGCGCCGTCTTCAGGGCCGCGGGCAGCGGCCGCAACTGCGACCCGGTTCCAACCAGCAGCACCTCAATCTTGTCGGCATCATCGAGCACGCGGGCGAAATGATCGACGGTCAGCGGCATGCTCTCGTCCATCTGCCAGCCGTAGACGCCCGACGGCAGAAGCAGCAGCGAGCCGCGATGCGACATGTCGGCAAAGCGGAACCCGCCATTGCCATAGGCATCGATCTGGGCGCGCCCGGGAAAATGCGCTTCCCGGATCACGATCCCTTTGCCGCTCGGCCCGAAGGACGACACCGGCCTTAAGCCTCGACCTTGCCCGAAACGGGCCGTGCGCTCTCGACATCCGGTTCCTGGAAGCTTTCCGGGCGCAGCTTGAAGGCAATCAGCACCGGACCGGCAATATAGACCGAGGAGAAGGTGCCGACGAGCACGCCGAACAGCATGGCCAGCGTGAACGAGGCAATGACTTCGCCGCCGAAGAAGTAGAGCGCCAGTAGCGCGAGCATCGTCGTCGAGCCGGTCAGAACCGTACGCGAGAGCGTCTGGTTGACCGAGATATCGATCACCACTTCGAGCGGCATCTTCTTGTATCGCCTGAGGTTTTCACGCATTCGGTCGTAAACGACGACGGTGTCGTTGAGCGAGTAGCCGATGATCGTCAGGATCGCCGCGATACTGGTCAGGTTGAACTCGATGCCGAGGAACACGAACAGACCGATGGTGAGGATCACGTCGTGCAGCGTCGCGATAATCGCACCGAGCGCGAATTGCCATTCGAAGCGGAACCAGATGTAGACGAGGATGGCCAGCAGCGAGGCCGCGACACCGATGGTCGCCGACCAGGTCAGGTCGGCGGAAACGGCCGGACCGACCACTTCGACGCGGCGGAACTCATAGGTATCCTCGAGTTCGCCGCGCACCATGGAGATCGCCGACTGCTCGGCATTTTCGCCCCCCTCCTGCGCCTGGATGCGGATCAAGACGCTGGCCGGGTCACCGAACCCCTGGGCCTGGATTTCGCCGAGGTTAAGCTCGCTCAGGCGCGCGCGGATGTCGGAAATGTCGGCCTGGCCCGAGCGAGCCTTGACTTCGACGATCGAACCGCCCTGGAAATCGATGCCGAGATTCATGCCGAGCGTGGTGAAGCCGACAAGCGAGATCAGCGACAGGGCACCGGCCGTGGCGAAGGTCAACCGTCGGATCGACATGAAGCGGATGTTCTGGGTATCGAACATGCCGGTCCGCACGCCCTTCGGCAGATGCTTCGGGCGCTTCCAGCGGAACCACACGGCCATCAGCCACTGCGTCATGGTGAAAGCGGTGAAGACCGTGGTGACGATACCGATGGTCAGCGTGACGGCGAAGCCCTTGACCGGACCGGAACCCAGGAAGAACAGAACGACGGCCGCGATCAGCGTGGTGAGGTTGGCGTCGACAATCGTCGCAAACGCCTTGTTGAAGCCGGTATCGATCGCCTGATGCAAAGGCCTGCCGTTCTTCACTTCCTCGCGGATACGCTCATAGACGAGAACGTTGGAGTCGACCGCCATACCCATGGTGAGCACGATACCGGCGATCCCCGGCAGCGTCAGCGTCGAGCCGACCAGGGACAGAAGCGCCAGGATCATCACGACGTTGGCAGCAAGCGCGATATTCGCCATGACACCGAAGGTGCCGTAGAAGCCGAGCATGAACACGACCACGAACAGCGCGCCGATGCCGCTGGCGAAGACGCCGGCATTGATCGAATCCTGCCCCAGTCCCGGACCAACGGTGCGCTCTTCCACCACCGTCAGCGTCGCGGGTAATGCACCGGCCCGCAGCAGCACGGCAAGGTCATTGGCGCCTTCGACGGAGAAACTGCCGGAAATCTGACCCGAGCCACCGATGATCGGCTCGCGGATGACCGGCGCGGAGATAACCTGATCATCGAGAACGATGGCGAAGGGCCGACCGACATTCTGCTGCGTCGCCTGAGCAAAGCGCTGGGCGCCGCGGCTGTCGAAGCGGAAGGTGACGACCGGTTCATTGGTCTGCTGATTGAAGCTGGCCTGCGCGTCGACGAGGTTCTCGCCGGACACCAGCGCGCGCTTCTCGATGAGATACGGCACCGCCGGGTCGTCCTGGGAATAAAGGACCTCCGAGCTTGCCGGCGGGCGTCCGTTGATCGCCTCGGTCACCGGCATGCTGGTGTCGACCATATGGAAGGACAGCTTGGCGGTCTGGTTGAGCAAAGCCTTCAGCCGCTGCGGGTCGGTCAGACCCGGCACCTGGACGATGATGCGGTCATTGCCCTGGCGCTGGATCAGCGGTTCGGTCGTGCCGAGCTCGTCAACGCGACGGCGCACGACTTCCATCGACTGGGTGAGAGCCGAACCGGCGCGGTAGTCGATGCCGGCATCGGTCATATTGAAGCGCAGCAGCGTGCCGTCTTCCTCGAGCGTGAGCTCCTGGATCGTGCCGCCGGTCAGGCCACCGACGCTCACCGGATCGGTCAGCGACGATAGCGCTTCCTTGGCCGCTTCGACCTTGTCGGCGTCGGTGATGCGAACCTGAACCTGCTGGCCGACACCGGACAGGCCGGTGTAGCGGATGCCGGCGTCACGCAGCGCAGCGCGAATGTCGCCGACCGTCGTTTCCAGCCGTTCCTTGATGATGTCGGCCTTCTCGATCTTGAGCATGATGTGGGAGCCGCCCTGAAGGTCGAGACCGAGGGTCACCTTCTGGTTGGGCATCCACGACGGAAGAGCTTCCAGCTGTTCATCGCTGAGGAGGTTGGGCGCAGCCACCAGGATACTCACCAGAACGGTGAACCAGATGAAGATTGTCTTCCAGCGCGAAAAATACAGCATCAAACTCTCGGATTCAGATGGTTGCCATCAGACGACGCAAAGACGACCGGCAAAGCCGGTCGCCTGTCATATCAGGGATCAAGCGGCAGCGTCGGTCTTGACCGGTTCGCCCTTGACGCGCACCTCGGCGATATAGCTGCGCAGTGCGCGCACCTTCACGCCTTCGGCCAGTTCGACTTCGAGTTCATTGTCGTCGATGACCTTCGTCACCTTGGCGACGATGCCGCCACCCATGACGATCTGGTCGCCGCGGCGGATCGAGGAAAGCGTCTCGGCGCGCTTCTTCATCTGCTGGCGCTGCGGACGGATCAGCAGGAAGTACCAGATCAGCATCAGCGGCGCGAAGAGGAACAGCATTTCGAGGCCGGAACCGAATGCGCCACCGGCGGCAGCACCGTCCTGGGCGAAGGCTTGCGTAATGAACATGAAAAACTCCCTAGACTGCGATGGTTGCGGGCAGCCTCGCCCCCGCTTCAGGTCGCCGGAATATAGTGCCGAGACGTTCGAATGCAACAGAAACAGCGCCGCCCCGTACCGTTTTACAGCCTCTTAACCTTTCGGGGTGGGAAAGGCCATGCTACCGCCGGCAAAATGCCGCCTCCCCCGGCGGATCAAGCATGTTCGAGGAGGGTAAGATGACCGATGACGCAAACCAGCTTCTGCTGGCCGAACTGCGCCGCCTGACAGCCGCCGTGGAACGGCTGGCAGGCCCGGCACCGGCGGAAAACGACTGGAACGCCGCCGACTGCTTCGTCTGGGCGCCGCAGCGCAGCCACCTGCAGCCGGTGAAGCGGCCAAACCGCGTCGCCTTGTCGCTCATCCGTGGCGTCGACCATGTACGCGACATCCTGCACGAGAACACGCTGCGCTTCGCCGAGGGCTTTGCGGCCAACAACGTGCTCCTGTGGGGCGCGCGCGGCATGGGCAAGTCCTCGCTGATCAAGGCGGTCCACGCCGATATTCTCGCACAGACCGGCATCTCCCTGAAGCTCGTCGAGGTGCATCGGGAGGATATCGCCACGCTGCCGGCGCTTCTCGACCTGCTGAAGGAAACACCGCACCGGATCATCCTGTTCTGCGACGACCTGTCGTTCGACCATGACGACACCGCCTACAAGTCGCTAAAGGCGGCGCTCGACGGCGGCATCGAGGGACGGCCGGACAATGTCCTGTTCTACGCCACCTCCAACCGCCGGCACCTGCTGCCGCGCCACATGATGGAGAACGAGCAGTCGACGGCGATCAATCCGTCCGAGGCGGTCGAGGAGAAGGTTTCCTTGTCCGACCGTTTCGGCCTTTGGCTCGGCTTCCACAAGTGCAGCCAGGACGACTACCTGACGATGATCGACGGCTATGCCGCCCATTTCGGCCTGCCATTGTCGCGTGAGGATCTGCACCGCGAGGCGCTGGAATGGGCGACCACGCGCGGCGGACGCTCGGGCCGCGTCGCCTGGCAGTACATCCAGGATGTAGCCGGACGCCTCAGGATCTCCACCAACCACCCCTGAAAACGAGAAAAGGCCCGGGGTGACCGGGCCTTTCCACCGCTGTCCTGGGACGCAATACCTATTCCAGGAAAGTCATCGGGTTGACGGGGCTCGCATCCTTGCGAACCTCGAAGTGCAGCATGGGGCGCTTGACGTTGCCACTCATGCCGGACGTGGCGATCTGCTGGCCGCGCTGGACCTTCTGGCCGCGCTGCACCGAGAGCGCATCGGCATGGCCGTAGACGGTGACGGTGCCGTCGTCGTGGCGCACGAGAACCGTGTTTCCCAGTTCCTTCAGACCATTGCCGGCATAGATGACAACGCCGTTTTCGGCGGCCTTGACCGGTGTGCCGGCCGGAACCGAGATGTCGATGCCGTCATTGCGCTTGCCATCGACATTGGCGCCATAGCCGGCGACGACTGCGCCGCGGACCGGCCAGCGATACTTGCCGATGCCGGTTGCTTCCGGCGCGTCTTCCTTCGGAGCGACGGAGGCCACTTCGCTCACCGTCTGGGTGGCGGTCGGCGCCTTGTAGCCAGCCGGCGCATTGGCCTTGGTCGGGATCGTCGCCGTCTTGACCGGATCCGTGGCGGACGGCTTGGCCGCCACCTGCGTGGCAGCGCCGCCCGGAATGGTGAGCTTCTGACCGATGCGGATATTGGCCGAGGTCAGGCCATTGGCCGCCTTCAGTTTATCGATCGGCGTACCGGTCGCCTTGGCGATCTTGTTGAGCGAATCGCCGGGCTTGACGACATAGGTGCCGGGGGCTGCGCCCTCGCCGGCTCCGGCGACAGCCTTGCCGGTGGCGCTGGAGGCGGTCGCCTGCGACTTGTCGCGCGAGGACGCCGTGGTCGGCAGGACCGCGACATTCTGCTCCGGCGATTGCGGCAGGCCCGGCTTCTTGCTGCCGTCGGGCAGCACGGAGGCGTCGGCGGCAGCGCGGGCGGCATTGGTCTGGCCGGCAAGCGACGGGATCAGCACCAGCTGGCCGGTGGCAGCATCGCTCGCATGGGTAAGGCCGTTCGCCTTGAGGATCTCACGCTCCGGAACGCCGTAGCGGGCCGAAAGCGTCGCGATCGTCTCGCCCGGACGCAGCGTCACGCGGGCGGCGTTCGCCGTGCTCCAGGTGCCGGAGGCCTTGGTCGATCCGGTGGTCAGCGTATCGCCGGCGGTCGGCGGGGCGAGCATGGCGGTCTGCTGTTGGGCCGGCGCCGCCGGGAACGGCTGAGAAAGCGCTGCCTGACGCTCGGCCGCCTTGCTCGACGCGCTGCCCGTTGGCGCGGCAAGTTCGGCGCGCTGGACCGCCACCGGCGCCGCCGCCGCTCGGGCGGCCGATGCCGGCGCATAGGCCGGCTGGCTCGGATAAGGCTGGCTCACCGCCTGCTGACGGCTTGTATAGTCCGACGACACACCACCGACATCGGCCGATGGCGTCGGCTGCGCAACGACGCTGCGCCGCGGGATGGAGGCGGTGGTCAGATTGTCGGTGGAGAAGACGGAGCTGAAACGAGAAGCGTCAGAGCTGCAGCCCGTCGCAGCACTGGCAAGCAACATCGCCACGAGAAGACGGGCGACAGGCAGTCCGGTTTTCGGCGATACACTCTTACGCATAACTCGACCCACATATTACGCAACTTGATGTAGGGATGATTAAAGCGCGTTAGTGTTACTGGCGGGTTAATCGCCTGGAATCGCCGTGAACTATTTTCGAGAGAGCGAACATTCGAAGGTCGGAGCGCCCTGCCCGTCCCTTCATTACAGGAAGGCGGCGATCTTCGGCACCAGCGGCAGATAGGGAACCTCGAAAAGGTCCTCGCGGTCGAAGCGGCTGCCGGTCTTCGTCAGGCGCACCATCACGCAGCTCTCTTCACCGGTCGCAAGCGGCGCCAGCAGCACCCCGCCCGAGACCAGCTGTTCGGCGAGGAAGCGCGGCATGGTTGGAAAGGAGGCAGTGACGATAATCCGGTCAAAGGTGCCCTCGCCCGTCAACCCGTGGCTGCCATCGGCCTGCCGCAGCACGACATTGCGCAGCGACAGGCTGTCCAGACGCCGTTGCGCGGCGGTAATCAGCGTCTTGTAGCGCTCGATCGACATCACCCGCTCGGACAGCCGCCCGAGCACCGCTGTCATGAAGCCGCTGCCGGTGCCGATTTCCAGCACCCGCTGGCCGGGCTTCACGTGTAGATGCGCCAGTAGCCGGACCGCCAGGTCCGCGCCCTCCATGAAGGCGCCGCACTCGATCGGGATGGAGCGGCTGGAATAGGCGCTTTCGGAATATTGTGCGGGCACGAAGAGCGAGCGCGGCGTCTGTTCCACCGCCGTCAGAAGGTCGAGGTCGGAGATCCCCTCCGCCCGGAGCCTCAGCACCAGGGCGGCAAAGCCTTCCTTCTCCCCCATGGCGGACTTCAACCGTCCGCCCCGAATCCGAGCGCGCGGGCGATGCTGTCCTGCGCCGCATAATCCGTCATGTCGAGCTTGAGCGGCGTCACCGAGATCTTGTCTTCCTTCAGCGCCTGCAGATCGGTTCCTTCCCGGAACTTGCTGCCGCGATCGCCGAAGCGCAGCCAGTAATAGGGGAAACCACGGCCGTCGGCTCGCTGTTCGACCTCAAGGCCGAAGTCGAGCTTGCCCTGCGACGTCACCGCGATGCCCTTGACATCGGCGGGCGCGCAGCGCGGGAAGTTGACGTTGAGGAAGGTGCCCGGCGGCAGCTCCGCCTTGACGAGCTGGGCCAGAAGCTTCGGTGCCAGCGTCTCGGACACTTCCCAAGGGATGACCCGGCCGCCGTTCTCGTATTCGTAAAGCTGGCTCAAGGAAATCGAGCGCACACCCTGCAGCGTGCCCTCGATGGCGCCGGCCACCGTGCCGGAATAGGTCACGTCGTCGGCAACATTGCCGCCGGCATTGATGCCGGACAGCACGAGATCCGGCTTTTCCGGCAGGATCTCGCGGATCGCCATGATGACGCAATCGGTCGGTGTGCCGCGCAGTGCGTAGCGCTTCTCGTCGATCTTGCGCAGCCTCAGCGGCTCCGACAGCGTCAGCGAATGGGCAAGGCCGCTCTGGTCCGTCTCAGGCGCCACCACCCACACATCGTCCGACAGAGTGCGGGCGACGCGCTCGAGAACAGCCAGGCCCTCGGCGTGAATGCCGTCGTCATTGGTCAGGAGAATACGCATCCGAGATCGCCCTTACGCTGCCTTTTCGATCTTTTTCAGGCCGCCCATATAGGGCAGCAGCGCGTCGGGGATGGTGATCGAGCCATCCTCGTTCTGGTAGTTTTCCATGACGGCGATCAGCGCGCGGCCGACCGCGGTGCCAGAGCCGTTCAGCGTATGCACGAAGGTCGTTCCCTTGCCGTCCTTGCCGCGATAGCGGGCATTCATCCGACGGCCCTGGAAGTCGCCGCAGACCGAGCAGGACGAAATTTCGCGATAGGTGTTCTGGCCGGGCAGCCAGACCTCGAGGTCGTAGGTCTTGCGCGAGCCGAAGCCCATGTCGCCGGTGCAGAGCGTCATCGTGCGGAAATGCAGGCCGAGCCTCTTCAGCACTTCCTCGGCACAGGCCGTCATGCGCTCATGCTCCTCGATCGAGCTTTCGGCATCGGTGATCGAGACAAGCTCGCACTTCCAGAACTGATGCTGGCGCAGCATGCCGCGGGTATCGCGACCGGCCGAACCGGCCTCCGAACGGAAGGACGGGGTGAGTGCGGTGAAGCGCAGCGGCAGCTTGTCCTGTTCGAGGATTTCGCCAGCAACTAGGTTGGTCAGCGTCACTTCCGCCGTCGGGATCAGCCAGCGGCCGTCGGTCGTGCGGAACAGGTCTTCGGCGAATTTCGGCAGCTGGCCGGTGCCGTACATGGCCTCGTCCTTGACCATCAGCGGCGAGGACACCTCGGTATAGCCGTGCTCGGTGGTGTGCAGGTCGAGCATGAACTGGCCGATCGCCCGCTCGAGCTTGGCGAGCGGACCGGTCAGCACGGTGAAGCGCGAGCCGGACAGCTTGGCGGCGCGCTCGAAATCCATGTAGCCGAGGGCTTCGCCGAGCTCGTAATGCTCCTTGGCCGCGTGGTTCCAGCCGGGCTTTTCGCCAACGACGCGCTTGACGACATTGTCATGCTCGTCCTTGCCGACCGGCACGTCCTCGAGCGGAATGTTGGGGATGCGCGACAGCTGGTCGTTAAGGTCCGCCGTCAGCTGGCGCTCCTCGTCCTCGGCGGCCGGCATGATGTCCTTGAAGTGGGCGATTTCAGCCTTCAGCTTCTCGGCCAGTTCCATGTCCTTCTTGCCCATGGCGGCGCCGATCTCCTTGGAGGCGGCGTTGCGACGGGCCTGCATGTCCTGCAGCGACTGGACGACGGAGCGGCGCTTCTCGTCGAGAGCGATCAGGCCTGCGGCCACGGGCTCGGCGCCACGCTTGGCAAGCGCCGCATCGAGGGCTTCGGCATTGTCACGGATCCATTTGATATCAAGCATCGTCGTTCCAGGTCATCTGTCGTGATCGTTGGATCGGACCTGGCGGGCGCCCTGTCCGGCCCCATGGATGCATGCCCGGGAGTGGAGGAGGACCGAAGGCGCAGCTTAGGCGCTGTCCTGCTCGCCCGCCTCGCCCGCGACGACCGAAGTCTCGGTAGCCCGGCGACGCTCCACGAGTCGCGCAGCATAGATGGCTACCTCGTAGAGAAGGATGGTCGGCAAAGCAAGGCCGATCTGGGAGATCGGATCGGGCGGCGTCAGCACCGCTGCAACCACGAAGGCGACGACGATGAAGTACTTGCGCTTGTCGGCAAGCCACTGGCTTTCCAGGAGCCCGACGCGGGCCAGAAGCGTCGTCACCACCGGCAGCTGAAAGACCAGGCCGAAGGAGAAGACGAGCGTCATGATCAGGCTCAGATATTCCGAAACCTTGGGCATCAGCGAGATCGCCACCTCGCCGTCGCCGGGCGCCTGCTGCATGGCCAGAAAGAACCACATGACCATCGGGGTGAAGAAGAAATAGACCAGCGCGCCGCCGAGCAGGAACAGGATCGGCGAGGCGATCAGGAACGGCAAAAAGGCCGCCCGTTCGTTCTTGTAGAGGCCGGGTGCCACGAATTTGTAGATCTGCGCGGCAATCACCGGGAAGGCGATCACGACCGCGCCGAACATCGCGACCTTCACCTGGGTGAAGAAGAATTCCTGCGGCGCCGTGTAGATCAGTTCCGCCTTGGTGACGTCGAGCCCGGCCCACTGGACGGCCCATTTGTAGGGCACGACCAGAATGTTGAAGAGCTGCTTGGCGAAATAGAAGCAGACGATGAAGGCGATGAAAAAGGCGCCGATTGCCCAGATCAACCGGGAGCGCAACTCGATCAGATGCTCGATCAGCGGCTGCGGCTTGTCGTCGATGTCGCCGCTCATGCGGATTCCTCATTCTTCGGCTTGCGGGGCTTCTTCGCGGCTGCGGGCTTCGCATCGGCTGCCTTGGCGGCCGGATTTGCCCGTTCCGCCTTGGCCGGCGCAGCGGACGTGGCTTTTGCCGGCTTGGCAGCGGCCTCCGCGGATTTTGCCGGAGCTTTGGTCTTGCGGGGTGCAGCCGGCTTTTCGACCTTGGCTGGCGCGTCCGGAACCTTAGCGGGGGCCGCCGCCGAAGCTGCAGCCGGCGCCGGATCCGGCATCGGCTGGGCAAGCTCGGAAGGCACACCCGTCAGTGGCGCCGGCATGTCCGGCAAGGGCGCCGGGACGACCGGCGGCTCATTCGGGGCGATGCCTGCGGCCGCTCTGGCATCCGGCGTCGTCGCCTGCTGCAGGTCGGCCTTGATCTCATGGCCCATCTGCCGCAGCGGATTGATCGCATCACGCAGTGCATTGGTGGGGTTGAGGCTGCGGACATCCTCGACCGACTTGCGCAGGTCATCGAGTTCGGCTTCGCGCAGCGCCTCGTCGAACTGGGCGCGGAACTCGCCCGCGGTGCGGCGCAGTCGCGACGTCATCTTGCCGAAGGCGCGGATCATCGGCGGCAGATCTTTCGGACCGACCACGACAATCAGGATCACCGCGATGACGAGCAACTCGGTCCAGCCAATATCCAGCATTCAACGGGCTCCTGAAGCCATTCATCAAGGGGAGCGCGCGCCGCACGGGCGCGCATCGTCCCGCCATTCCCTGCCCTGCCCGCCGTATCCGCCTGGTGCAGGACACGACGGCTGAGGGCCCGGCCGCCCTGCGGCCGATCGAGGGATTACTTCGTTTCGTCGGCCTTGTGATCGACGGACTTGTTCGGCGTCGAGGCGTCGGCCTCGTCATCGGACATGCCCTTCTTGAAGCTCTTGATGCCCTTGGCGACGTCGCCCATCAGCTCCGGAATCTTGCCGCGGCCGAACAACAGAAGAACAATGGCCAAGACGATCAGCCAGTGCCACATGCTAAAGGAACCCATACCCGTCACTCCGTTTTTTTCGTGTCCCCGATGTAAGGGGTTTCGGAGTCTTTTTCAAACACCAAAATGTCGTGCGGATTGACTGAGATCGTCGCATCCTTGAGGCCCGGCGGCAGGATGTCGGCGCGCATGCGCGAACGCACCGGGCGCTCGATGCCCGGCACCGCCAGTTCCAGCAGTTCGACCACGCCGAGAAAGCGGCGCGAAAGAATGCGCGCGGGAATGACGCCGCTGTCCTTGCTCACCCCCACACCCGAAAGGCGAACCGCGATTGAAACGGGCCGCCCTTCGGCAATGCCGGGGGCCTCTGCCACGCCAAGCGGCGTTGCCACGTGACCATTGCGCACCACGCCGGAGAACTCGTTGATCTCCGAGAAGAAAGCGGCGGTGAAGAGGTCGTTCGGCCGGCGATATAGATCGTCGGAGCTGCCGACCTGCACCAGCCGGCCATCGCGCAGGAGCGCGATCCGGTCGGCCATGCGCATCGCCTCCTCGGCGTCATGGGTCACGACCACGGCCGTCGCCCGGGTCTCGCGCAGGATCGCCAACGTATCGGCGCGGATGGTGTCCTTCAACCGCGAATCGAGCCCGGAAAAGGGCTCGTCCATCAGCAGCACGCCCGGCCGCGGTGCGAGCGCGCGGGCAAGCGCCACGCGCTGCTGCTCGCCGCCCGACAGCGCATGCGGATATTTGTCGGCATAATGGGCAAGGCCCACCCGCTCCAGCGCAGCCAAGGCCTCGGCCCTGCCCTCGCGCGCCGGCAGGGCGGTGAGGCCGAACCGCACGTTTTCCACCACGCTCATATGCGGAAAGAGCGCGAAATCCTGGAACATCAGGCCGATGCCGCGCTGCTCCGGCGGCACGAAGACCGACGGCCCCGCCACTTCGCGATCATTGAGCAGAAGCCGGCCGGAGGCCTGTGCCTCGATGCCCGCCGCAATGCGCAGAAGCGTCGTCTTGCCGGAGCCGGAGGGCCCGAGCAGGCACAACACCTCGCCGGGCTCGGCGGTCAGAGACACGCCACGCAGTGTTTCGCGGCCGTGATAGCCGTGGCGGATATCTTCAAAGCTCAGGCGCGCAGCAAAGGTAACGCCAGCCGTCCGCCTCGAATTGTCGCCTTCAACCGTCTGCGCGCTCATTCCACCGTCCGATCCGTCGCTGCCACCGAGACCGGCACGGGAAAACTCCGGCCGGCCATCCGGACGCCGCCCGGTCACCCTCGTTCAAAAACCTGATGTTATTCGTCCGCTTCTCCGCCCGGAGTCAAGAGGCCAAGCTCCTCCAGGTCGAGCTGGGTGATCGGATCCTCGTCTTCGGTGAGTTCGTCACCGCCGAGCGGCAGGGGGATGTTGAAATTGGCCGGAATGCGGCCGGAGAGCAGCCCTGCCCCCTTCAACTCTTCGAGACCCGGCAGGTCGCGCAGTTCCTCGAGGCCAAAGTGATCGAGAAAATCGCGGGTGGTGCCGAGGGTCACGGGCCGTCCGGGCGTGCGCCGCCGGCCGCGAAACCGCACCCAGCCCGCTTCCATCAGCACATCCAGCGTGCCCTTGGAGGTCTGGACACCGCGAATGTCCTCGATCTCGGCGCGGGTCACCGGCTGGTGATAGGCGATGATCGCCAGCACTTCGAGGGCTGCGCGCGACAGCTTCTTCACCTCGCCCTCGTCCTTGCGCACGGCAAAGGACAGATCGGCGGCGGTGCGGAAGGCCCAGTGGTCATCGACCTGCACCAGGTTCACCCCGCGCGGCGCATAGTCGTGCTTGAGCCGCTGCATGATCGCCCCGACATCGATGCCGCGCGGGAGACGATCGGCGATGAAATTCTCGGAGACCGGCTCGGCCGAGGCAAAGACCAGCGCCTCGGCAATGCGGATCGCCTCGCGTTCGACCCGTTCCGCCGCGGGATCGCGCGTCGCGACGATGTCCTCGACGGCATCCTCCCCCGGAAGATCGACGTTCTCGGTTCCCGCCATCGCCCTACTCCACCGCTGCGAGATCGCCGGCGCGCGGGCCGCCGCGAAGATAGATCGGCTGGAACGCGCCCTCCTGGCGGATCTCCAGCCGGCCTTCGCGCACGAGCTCGAGGGACGCCGCAAAGGCGCTGGCAATGGCGCTCACGCGTTCGGCCGGCGTCGTCAGATAGCGCAGCAGAAAATGGTCGAGCGCCGTCCAGTCGCCGATCTCGCCGATCATGCGGGTGAGGATGGCGCGGGCATCGGCGAGCGACCAGACCCGTCGGCGGGCGATCGTCACCTGGGTCGTCGCCTGGCGCTGGCGAAGCGCCGCATAGGCGGTCAAGAGATCGTAGAGCGAGGCTTCGTATTCGTTTTCAATGCGGGTCGGTACATGTTCCGGCGCACCGCGCGCATGCACGTCGCGTCCGAGCCGGTTGCGGTTGATGAGCCTTGTCGCCGCCTCGCGCATGGCTTCGAGCCGCTTGAGCCGGAAGGCGAGCGTCGCTGCCATTTCCTCACCTGACGGCCCCTCGTCCTTCGCCTGCTGCGGAATGAGCAGGCGCGATTTCAGATAGGCGAGCCAGGCCGCCATCACGAGATAATCGGCCGCCAGCTCAAGCCGGATGCGGCGGGCGCTGTCGATGAATTCCAGATATTGCTCGACCAGCGCCAGGATCGAGATGCGGTGCAGGTCGACCTTCTGGTTGCGCGCCAGAAACAGCAGCAGATCGAGCGGTCCTTCGAACCCCGCGACATCGATGACCAGCGCCGCCTCCCCCGTCAGCCGCTCGGCATCCGCCTGCTGCCACAGGCTGTCCATCGGCGTGGCCGGAGCAGCTGCAGGCTTGCGGGTCGTCTGGGGCGGGGTGGAGGACTGAACCATCAGGCGGTCGCCCTCAATCCGTCGAACTCGGCGCGGATCGCAACCTCTTCCGCCGCATCGACCGTTCCGAAGGCGGCCTCGACCGCATCGGCCCGCGCGCGCGCCTTGCCGGCCAGAAGCGGAACTTCGGCGGCCACGGCCCGCATCTCATCCATCACGCCGTTGCAATGCAGCACGACATCGCCGCCGCCCGACACGATCGCTGCGGCGCGCTCGCCAATCGAGCCCTTCAGCGCGTTCATCGACACGTCATCCGACATCAGAAGCCCGTCAAAGCCGATGAACCCGCGGATGATCTCGTCGATAACCTTGCGCGACGTCGAAGCCGGACGCTCCGGATCGACGGCCGTGTAGACCACATGCGCGCTCATCGCCATCAGCTCCTTGTGCAGGCGGCGAAACGGCGGGAAATCATGGGCCTGAAGCTCGGCAAGCGGCGTGGTGACGACGGGCAGTTCGTGGTGCGAATCCGCCATGCCACGGCCATGGCCGGGAATATGTTTCATCACCGGCAGGACGCCACCCGATTTCAGGCCCTCGGCGGCCGCCTCGCCCATGGCGCCGACGGTTTCCGGATCATGGCCGTAGGCGCGGTCACCGATCACATTGCTGGCCCCTTCCACCGGGACGTCGAGCACCGGCAGGCAGTCGACATTGATGCCGAGACGGATGAGATCGAAGGCATGCAGGCGCGACATCAGCCAGGCGGCGCGAAGGCCGAGCGCGCGGTCGCGCCGGTAAAGCTCGCCGAGCACGGCACCGGAGGGATAACGCGGCGCGATCGGCTCGCGGATGCGCTGCACGCGGCCGCCCTCCTGATCGATCAGCACCGGCGCATTGCGCCCGCCCACCGTCTCGCGCATCTCGGCCACCAGATCGGAAATCTGCGCCGGCTCGTTCAGATTGCGGGAAAAGACGATGAAGCCCCACGGCTGTTCATCGCGGTAGAAGGCCTTTTCATCGGCGGTCAGGGCAAGGCCTGAACAGCCGAGGATCATAGCTTTGGCGGGCATGGATGTCTGGGTCATGGGCCGAATCATAAGTGGGGTCGGATCAAAGCCGAAGCGACGGCCGCCGGTCATACACAGGAAAAGAGGCGGAAACCGTCGGTTCCCGCCTCTTTTTTCGTTGGTCTTCGCCGTGTGCCTTACTTGGTGACGAGGCAGCTTCCGCCGGCCGCCTTGTAGCGCTCGCAAAGGGCTGCGGCATCCGCCTTGCTGCCGGCCGAGATCCGCACCCGATAATAGGTCCCCTTGCCGGAGATTTCCGCACGCTTGATCTCGTAGGCACGGCCGCCGACGACGCTGCCGAACTTGGACGAAATGTTCTTGTAGGACTTTTCCGCCTCCGCTTGCGAGGGCAGCGAAGCGACCTGGATATAGTAGCCGCCGGCTGCGGGCTGCGGCTGGGCCGCGGCGGTTTCCGGGGCTGCCGGTGCAGGGGCCGAGCTTGCGGCCGGCTGCGCCGGAGCGGCAGCCTCGGTCGGAGCAGCCGGCGCCGGTGCCTGGACAGCCGGTGCTGCGGCAGCCGTCTCGGCTCTCGTTGCGGGACGTGCGGTCGGCACCGGACCCGTCGGGGCATTGGCGGTGGCAGCCGGCGCTGCCGGTTCGGACGCGGTCGACGGTGCGGCTAGGGCCGGCTTGCCGGGAGCCGGCGTCGCGGCGGGCTCGGCCGTGGCCGGCTTTTCGAGCGTCGGCGCGGCCGGCTCTTCCGGCACTT